>ERZ1046876.327-NODE-327-length-37875-cov-22.446906_pt1 | contig 37875 bp, 37 predicted proteins | sample MGYA00383094_ERZ1046876 | MGnify/ENA primary metagenome ERZ1046876 (study PRJEB29581, sample SAMEA5548364) | metagenome | biome: marine; feature: coastal; material: water | depth 50 m | study: Short-term variability in the microbial, nano- and picoplankton...
GTAAAATCTTTTCTGAAATATTCTTAAATCCAATTGAACTAATTTCTACTTTGTAATCTCCCTCAGGAATTGTTATTGAAAAAAAACCGTAACTGTTTGTGATAGCCCCGGAATTAATTTCTGGAAAAACGATATTAGCTCCAATAACAAGTTCGTTGCTTTCAGAAGACATAACATATCCACTTATAGTAAAATTGTCTTGAGAATAAATAAAATTAATTGATAGGAAAAGAATTAAATATAAATACTTTTTGAACATTAATAAAATTTAAAATTATTTGAATAATTTCTAACTAATTAATAACAAAAAATATGCCAGTATATTTATTAATTAAAGCTTGAGTCCAAACCTTTCTTGATGGCATCTAAAAATTCTTGTGTATTTAAATAATGAGATCTATTTAAGCTTTTACCATGAATTAACAGAGCTAAATCTTTTGTCATTTGACCATTTTCAACTGTTTGAACACAAACAGTTTCTAGTGTTTTACAAAAGTCTATGAGTTCATTATTGTTGTCAAGTTTTCCCCTATGAGCAAGACCTCTTGTCCAAGCAAATATAGAAGCTATGGGATTGGTAGAAGTTTCATTGCCTTTTTGATGTTCTCTGTAATGTCTAGTTACAGTTCCATGTGCAGCTTCTGCCTCCATTGTTTTTCCATCAGGTGTGACTAAAGTCGAAGTCATTAAACCTAGTGAACCAAAACCCTGAGCAACTGTATCAGATTGAACATCACCATCGTAATTCTTACAGGCCCATACAAATCCACCATTCCATTTCATGGCGGCTGCAACCATATCATCAATTAATCTATGTTCGTATGTTATTCCAGCAGCTTCAAATTTTTCTTTAAACTCGTTAGTATAAACTTCGTGAAAGACATCCTTAAAACGTCCGTCGTAAGCTTTTAAAATAGTGTTTTTAGTAGATAAGTATAAAGGCCATTTTTTGGTTAAAGCTTGATTCATACAAGACCTTGCAAATCCATAAATTGAAGAATCAATATTATACATGCTCATGGCAACTCCATTTTCTTGAAAATTATAAACTTCCCAAGTTTTAGGTTTATCACCGTTTTCAGGTGTAAAAGTCATTGTTAATTTTCCTTTCCCATGGGTAACTATGTCAGTAGCTTTGTATTGATCACCAAATGCATGTCTTCCAATACAAATTGGTTTTGTCCAACCTTGAACATACCTTGGAACATTATTCATAATTATAGGTTCTCTGAAAACTGTACCGCCAACTATATTTCTAATCGTTCCATTTGGGGATCTCCACATTTTTTTTAATGTGTATTCAACAACTCTATCTTCATCTGGTGTAATAGTTGCACACTTTATACCAACATTATATTTTTTTATAGCTTCAGCTGAATCAATTGTTACTTGATCATCAGTGAAATCTCTGTGTTTAACACTAAGATCATAATATTTAATATCTATGTCTAAGTAGGGTAGTATTAATTTAGTTTTGATAAAGTCCCAAATAATTCTAGTCATTTCGTCTCCATCTAGTTCAACAACTGGATTATTAACTATAATTTTTTTCATGAAGTTTGTATGAGTATTAAGTTACCTCTTAATTTCCTTTATTCTAGCCTTTTTACCTCTCAATTCTCGGAAATAATAAATTCTCGACCTTCTAACTCTTCCTCTTTTATTAATTTCTATTTTTTGGATAGCAGGAAGATTAAAAGGAAATATTCTTTCAATACCAATCGTACCAGACATTTTTCTAATAGTAAAAGTTTTAGTGAGTCCAGTTCCTTTGATTTGAATCACAACACCTTTGAAAAACTGAGTACGGACTTTTTCACCTTCTCTAATTTCATAATAAACTGTTATTGTGTCTCCGGATTTGAATGTTGGGATTTCTTTTTTAGTGACAAATTCGTCTTGAACGAATTTTATTAAAGATTCCATTGTGTAAGATTTTAAATTAATTTATTACAACATCCACGATTATCGTCAGTGGTTATAATAAAATCGAATGCGAAATTACATTTTTTTTTTAATTTATAGAAAGATTTCAATCAAAAATGTCTGGTCTTAAATTTTTAGTCCTTTCTAAAGCTTTTTCCTCTCTCCAAAGTTCTATTTTCAACTTATCTCCAGAAAGAAGAATTTCAGGAACATCTAAGTTCTCAAAAGAGGAAGGTCTAGTATAGACTGGTGGAGCCAATAAGTCATCTTGAAAAGAATCAGTTAGTGCTGATGTTTCATCTCCTAACACACCAGGAATTAATCTAATTATTGAATCACAAAGTACTGCAGCAGGCAGCTCTCCGCCAGAAAGCACGTAATCCCCTATAGATATTTCCATAGTTATTAAACTATCTCTAACCCTTTGATCTACACCTTTATAATGTCCACACAAAATAATTATATTTCCTTTTAATGAAAGTTTATTAGAAATTTTTTGATTTAACATTTCACCATCCGGTGTCATGTAAATTACTTCTTCATATTTTCTTTCTTTTTTTAGTGAATCGATACATTTTTTTATAGGTTCAATCATCATTACCATTCCCGATCCTCCTCCAAACTGATAATCATCTACTTGCCGTCTTTTACTAGAAGCATAATCTTTTAAATCGTGAAAATTAACTTCAATTAGTTTTTTGTCAATTGCTCGTTTGAGTATTGAAGCATTAAAAGGACTTTCAATTAGTTTAGGAAGAACACTTATTATATCAATTCTCATTACTCAAAAATTAGTCTTTCTTTTTCTCCGTTTGGACTCACAAATATCATTTGGTTAATTTTTGTATTTGAATTAAAATTTAACAGATCTTCAGTTTTTTTAATTTCTTTATTATTTATTTCTGTTAAGGCATAACCTGGTTTTACTCCCATTCTGTAAAGAGAACTATTTCTTAAATTTGATATCTTAACACCGTGTGTTATTTTATAAGACTCTAATTCATTTTTAGTCATATTTTTTAACTGCATTCCTAAAAAACTTACATTATTATTTTTTTCTAAAGTCACACTTAACTTAATAATATTATTATCTCTGATTATACCAACTGAAATTTTATCACCGGGTCTTTTGGTACTTAAATATCCTGATAAATCAGAAAATTTTTCAATTTTAATATTGTCAAGACTTATTATTACATCACCTTTTGTAATTCCAGCTCTTTCTGCTCCCATTTCAGCTTCAGTATCATTTACAAAAAAACCTTCAGTTAAATCTATGTTAAGTTCATTTGCAGATTGAGAGTTTAATCCAAATCCTGTCACACCAAGTAATCCTTTTTGTACATTTCCAAATTCAATTATGTCCTCAAAGATTTTTCTAGCTACATTACTTGGTACAGCAAATGAGTATCCAACAAATCCGCCTGTTCCACTTGTAATTGCAGTATTAATTCCAATTAGGTCTCCATTAGTATTAACTAAAGCGCCTCCGCTATTTCCTGAATTGACTGCAGCATCGGTTTGAATAAATGATTGATTTTTTGAATCAAAATCATTTAAGTCTCTTGATTTTGCACTTATTATTCCAGCCGTTACTGTTGAAGTTAAATTGAATGGATTTCCTACTGCTAGCACCCATTCTCCAATTTTGGTTTGGTCAGAATCTGCAAACCTGATGTAGGGAAAAGATTCATCTCCAACAATTTTTAAAACAGCAATGTCTGAAACTTCATCGCTTCCTAAAAGTTCAGCATTGTATGTCTTGTTATTATTTGTAGTAACTTCAATTGTGCTAGCATTTTCAATCACATGATTATTTGTGATTATGTATCCATCTTCTGAAATTATAACTCCAGAGCCCATTCCAACTCGAGTTTTACCTCCAGAATTATTGAAATAATCCCATAATGAAGAATTTCCTCCACTAATACTAGTGTTTTTTACATGAACAACAGAGTGAATAGTTTTTTCTGCAGCAGAAACAAAATCATTTTCACTACTTAAATTACTATTGGATAAGGGATTAAATGAAATATTAACCATATTATCTTTTTCCTCTGTGATAATACTATTTGAGTGGTCATAATAAAAATTGTGAACTAATAATGCCAAAAATCCACCAAACAATGAAACTAAAAAAGTATAAAGTAATTTTTTCATAATTAAATTTTAATTCAAAATTATATTTTTAAATTTTAGAAAAATATATTTTAACTACTTTTTAACAACTTTTTCTTTTTATATATTCGTGATATTATAAAAATGAAGATTAAATTTCAAAAATATCAAGGAACCGGAAATGATTTTATAATTGTTGATAACACTAATTTAACTTTTCCCTCTGAAAATAATTCTCTAATCAAAAGACTTTGTGATCGAAAATATGGAATTGGATGTGATGGATTGATATTAATTGAACCATCAAAATCTTCTGACTTTTCAATGAATTATTATAACTCAGACGGAAATTTAGGATCTATGTGTGGAAATGGTGCTCGTTGTTCTGTAAAATTCGCTCAAAATCTAAACATTATTAATGATAATACAGTTTTTACTGCTTTTGATGGATTACACGATGCATCAATTTTTGATGATATAATCACTTTGTCCATGAAATCTGTTAGAAATATTAAAAGTTTTGGAGATGATCTTTTTCTAGATACTGGATCACCTCATTATGTAAAAATAGTTCAAAATCTCAATGATTATAAAGTATATGAAAATGGTAAGAAAATAAGAAACAGCAGTTTATTTGATAAAAAAGGAGTTAATGTGAATTTTGTTGAACAAATCTCAGAAAATGAATTTTTAGTAAGAACATATGAAAGAGGAGTAGAGGGTGAGACGCTTTCTTGTGGAACGGGAGTTACAGCAGTAGCATTGGCTATGTTTAAATCAGGAAAAACAGATTCTAAAGAGGTTAAATTGAAAACAAAAGGAGGAGAATTATCCGTTAAATTTGATTGTAGTGGAGAAAAGTACTTTGATATCCAATTATCTGGAAAAGTTGAAATGGTATTTTCAGGTGAAATTGAAATATAAATGGTAAATAAAAAAATATACAATACAATTATATACATTGGATTATTGAGTTCTTTGTTGGTTTCAACAGCAGTTATTTATAATTATTATAAAACTTACTATTCTGATAATACAAAATTTGAAGATGAATCAGTTTTTGTATACATCAAATCAGGTTCAGGATTAGATAATTTAAAAAAACAAATCTTTCCTTTTTTAAAAGATTCTTCATCTTTTTTCGATGCAGCATATAAAAAAAAATACGTTCTAAATATTAAAGCAGGTAAATATGAAATAAAAAAAGGTTTTTCAAATAAAGAAATTCTGAACTCATTGAAATTTAACAATATTCCAGTAAAAGTAACTTTTAATAATATTGAAAGGTTAGAAAATTTAGCTTCAAGAATATCAAATTACATAGAAGCTGATAGTTTAAGTTTGATGAATTCATTTAATGAAAAATTATTTTTAAAGACAAATAATTTAAACTCTGAGTCTGTTTTTGCAATTTTTCTTCCAAACACCTATGAATTTTATTGGAATACAAGTGCAGATCAGTTTCGTGATAAAATGCTTGATCAATATAATTTATATTGGAATAATTTGAGAAAAGAAAAAGCCAAGTTATTAAATTTAAGCCCTGTTGAAGTTTCTGTTTTAGCTTCAATAGTTCAAAGAGAAACCCCGAAAGTTGATGAAAGACCAACCATTTCAGGAGTTTATTTCAATAGATTAAAGAAAAGAATGAAACTACAAGCAGATCCTACTGTTGTTTATACAATTAAGCAAAAAAAAGGGTTTGATAAAAAAATTAGAAGGGTTTTGTATAGAGATTTAAAGATAAAATCACCTTACAATACTTATGTTAATAAAGGATTGCCCCCTGGTCCGATTTACATGCCTGATTTTTCATCAATTGAATCTGTTTTAGAAATGGAAACTCATGAATACTTGTTTTTTGTTGCAGATGTAAAAAGACCCGGATATCATATTTTTGCAAAAACATACAGGCAGCACAACAAAAACAAACGTCAGTATACAAATTGGCTTAAAAAAAACAATATAAGAAGGTAATACATTGAATATCAGATAATTAATATTTTATGTATGTTTGCGGCATATTTTAAATTGATTTTAACTTATTATCGTACACAATGCATAGTATTTTCAAAAACAATTTAGTGCTTACAACCTTATTTGTATTTAGCACTTCTTTTATCTCTACTAATCACAATAAAACATTTGACAACTCATACATTGACTTAGAATATTTGGTATCAACCGAAAGAAATATTAAAATACCTAATTATGTTTTTTTAATAGATGACTTCACCGGCTTTAAAGAATTACTTGGCTTTAAAGAGTCTAGTGGGCGTTACAATCGTATTAATAAATTTGGTTTTATGGGTAAATATCAATTTAATTTGAATACTCTTAAAATGTATGGAATTAAAAATTCTAAAAATTTTATTAATAATGCAAAGCTTCAAGAAAGAGTTTTCTTAATTAATGTTCAGAGAAATAAATGGATTTTAAGAAAAGACATAAAATGGTTTGTTGGAACCATAATCAATGAAACTAAAATAAGTGAGTCTGGTATAATTGCAGCTGCTCACTTGGCTGGTCCTGGAAATGTAAAAAAATATTTGCGTTCAGGTGGAAAGGATGATAAAAAAGATGCTTTTGGAACTTCAATTTCAAAGTATATAAAACATTTTAAAAATTTTGACTTATCAATGGTTGAAGCAGTAAGAAAGCCTAAGGTTTAATTACTTTGTATTAAAAAAATAGTGGGTCTTTTATGAATATCAACTTTTTTTGATTTCCAATTTTTAACTTCTTTTGTTTCTATATATTCACTACTTAGAGTTAAATCACAAGCTATGCACAATTTTGTTTCTGGTTTTAAAGTATTAAGTAACGTAGATAAAAATTTATTATTTCTGTAAGGAGTTTCCATAAAAATTTGAGTTGTAATTAGTGATTTATTTTCTAAAATTTTTATTCTTTTTTTTCTTTCGCTTTTCTCTATTGGAAGGTAACCATTGAACTTAAAACTTTGACCGTTCATGCCAGAACCCATTAGCGCCAATAATATTGAAGATGGTCCAACTAAAGGAATAACTTTTATTTCATTTTCATGTGCTAATTTCACAATTTCAGATCCAGGATCTGCAACTCCAGGACATCCTGCGTCTGAAATTAAAGCAATATCATTTCCATTTAAACAAGGATTTAAAAAACTCTTAATATCATTTTCGGCAGTGTATTTATTTAATACAGATATATTTAATTCGGATTGATTTCTTTCAGGGTTTATGTCTTTTATAAAAGCTCTTCCTGGTTTTTCATTTTCAAAAATAAAATATTTAATTTTCGTAATTAAAGTATATTGATGTTCAGGAAAATTATAAGTTTTTGACTGACCGAGTTTGTTAGGAATTAGGTAAAGTTTTCCTAATCTCATCTCAACAAATTTTATACTGTAAATTTTTTGGATAAATCTTCAACATATTTTCTGAACTGTTTATCTGTAAAAGATAAATTATCAACAGTTTTACAGGCATGAAGGACTGTTGCGTGATCTCTTCGACCTATTTGGGATCCAATACTTGCAAGTGATGCTTTTGTGAATTTTTTAGCAAAAAACATTGCTAATTGTCTTGCTTGAACAATATGTCTTTTTCTTGTTTTTGATTGAAGAGTAGAAACATCCATTTGGAAATACTCAGAAACTATTTTTTGAATGTAATCTATAGAAACTTCTCTTTTTGTGTTTTTAACAAATTTCTCAACAACTCCTTTTGCTAATTCAACAGTAATTTCTTTTTTATTAAAAGATGATTGTGCTATTAGTGAAATTACAGCACCCTCCAGTTCTCTAACGTTTACTTTTATATTTTTAGCTACATAATCAATTACTTCATCAGAGATTTCCACGCCATCTCTATAAAGTTTATTTTTTAAAATAGAAACTCTTGTTTCATAATCAGGTCTTTGAAGTTCAGCAGATAATCCCCATTTGAACCTAGATAGTAATCTTTGTTCAATATCTTGCATGTCAACCGGTGCTTTATCTGATGTCAGAATAACCTGCTTACCATTTTGATGTAAATGATTAAAAATATGAAAAAATACATCCTGAGTTCCTGTTTTTCCAGAGAAAAATTGAACATCATCAATAATTAAAACATCTATTATTTGATAAAAATGTATGAAGTCATTTCTGTTATTTTTTTTGACTGAATCAATATACTGTTGTGTGAATTTTTCAGCTGAAATATAAAGAACTGTTTTTTCTGGAAATTTTTCTTTTACATTAACACCAATTGCATGTGCTAAATGTGTTTTACCTAATCCTACTCCTCCAAAAATTAATAAGGGATTAAATGATGTGCCTCCAGGCTTGTTGGAAACAGCTAGACCTGCTGATCTTGCAAGTCTGTTTGCGTCTCCTTCCAAGAAATTGTCAAAAGTATAATTTGGATTTAGTTGAGATTCTATTTTTAGATTCTTTATACCAGGAATTACAAAGGGATTTTTTAACTCGGTTTGAAGATTTCCAATGGAAAGGTCAACTTTTTGAGAAGGGATATTAGTCTTATATTGACTAGGTATTTTTTCAGTAAATGGACTAAGGTTGCCAAATGTATTTTCCATTTTAATAACATATATTAATCTGGCATTTTCTCCAAGTTCTTTGTTTAACGCAAGTTTTAATAATTTGACATAATGTTCTTCAAGCCATTCATAAAAAAATTTGCTTGGAACTTGAACACTCAGTACATTGTTTTCGAATTTAATTGGTTTAATAGGTTCGAACCATGTTTTATAAGCTTGAATCTGTATGTTGTCTTTTATGAATTTAAGACAGTTTTTCCAAACGGATTCAGCTGTAATCATTTAAATTGTAATTTTTGGTTGTTGAAAATCAATATAATTTGATTAAACTTTATTGATTATTATTATATGACAAATATGTGCAAAATTTTATTAAAAAAAAATCATTTTGCTATTGAATATTAAATATTTTTTGCTCATATTATAAACTGATTAAATATAAGTTTCAAATTACATTTTTGGAAGATAAAACTGAAATTATAGTAAGGTATAGCGAAACTGACCAAATGTCATTTGTATATCACGGAAATTATGTTAAATATTTTGAAATAGGAAGAATTGCTTGGTTAAAAAAATTAGGTATTTCTTACAAACAGATGGAAAATGATGGTATCTTATTACCAGTAATTGACGTTAAAGTAAATTTTAGGAAACCTGCTCTATTTGACGACAAACTTATTTTATTGACAAAATTGAAGGAAATACCATCTTACATGATTGAATTCGAATACAGCATCCATAGAGAAAATGAGTTAATAACAAAAGGATACACAAAATTAATTTTCTTAAATTCAAAAACAAATAAACCTGTAAGATGTCCAAAGTTTATTTTAGATAAAATTGTTTTGGATAAATAATTTTTAGTTCATCATCCCCTATTTTATATTTTGATTTTGTTTCACCCTCTATTTTAGGACTGGAAACACCATTATTAAGTTTTATTCCATTTGTAAATATTCTTGCCTCATCCCAAATATTATTGTTTATAAATAGATCTAATGTTTTTTTGCCACCTTCAATAATAACAGATTGAATTTTATTTTTATATAAAAACTCACTTATGAATTTTTCTAAATTGTTTTCATTGAAATTTTTTTTAATTACTAATGTTTCAGCTTCATCATTAAAAACATTCAAATTTTTATCAAGTGAATTTTTGTCATCAATTATTATTCGTACGGGATTGTTGCCTTTAACATGTCTCACTGTCAACGTGGGATTGTCACTAATAACAGTATTATATCCAACTAATATAGCATGTTCTTCAGATCTCCATTTGTGCACTAACTGTCTGCTTTCAATACAACTAATCCAAAATGGTTTACTATCAGACTTATTTAATGGAGCAATAAAATTATCCAATGTTTGTGCCCATTTTAAAATTATATATGGTCTTTTATGAGTGTTGAAATGAAGGAAATTTCTATGAAGATTTTTACACTCTTTTTCTAAAATACCAACTGTTACTTTTATGCCCTTATTTTTAAGGAATTTAATTCCATTACCATTCACTTTTGAGCTAATATCAATCGTGCCAATAACAACATGACTTATTTCATACTTACTTATTAATTCAACACATGGAGGTGTTTTTCCATAATGAGAACAAGGCTCTAATGTTACATAAAGAGTAGAGTCCTTTAGGTCTTGTTTGTTTTTAACATTGTTAATTGTATTGACTTCTGCGTGATTTCCACCATAGTTTGATGTTACTCCTTCAGAAATAACATGATTATTTTTTACAATAATACATCCAACGGATGGATTAGGATAATATTTTGATTTATTATTTCTAGCAAGAAGTATACATCTTGACATATACTTTTCATATTTTTTAACTCTATTTATAAACAAATCAAAGGTTTTTACTAATATATATGATGTATCTTCACAACACAAAAATACTTTTAAAATATGAAAGTGAAAGGTGGTTTTTTAATTAGAGAAATTAAAGAAGAAGATAATCAAGAAATACAATGTATTTTATCAAGTGTTATGCGAGAATTTGATGTTCCAGAAACAGGGACTGCATTAGCAGATCCAGAACTAGATAATATGTATCAATCTTACAATGTCTTTAAAAGTTCATATTACGTAATACTAAATAACAATTCCTTGTTAGGAGGAGCAGGTATTTCAAAACTTAAAAATTCAAATGATAATATATGCGAGCTACAGAAAATGTATTTTTTAAAAGAGGCAAGAGGTAAAGGATTAGGAAATATAATGATAGATTTATGTTTGAAAAGTGCACTTGATTATGGATTTGAAAAATGTTACATAGAAACAATGTATAATATGAATAAAGCTCAATCATTATATTTAAAAAAAGGGTTTAGTTACTTACAAAAACCAATAGGAAACACAGGACATAGTTCCTGCCCTATATGGATGATAAAAAATTTATAATGACCTTACTGGAATTTAATAATTTATTTAAAAGCAAATTAATCGCAAGAATTGATAAAAATGAACTTGACGAGTTTTTTTTCTGGCTAATTGATCATTTCTGTAATTGTAGTAGAATAGATTATATTTTGAATTCTAGTATTAAAATCTCCAAAATTCAAGAAAAAAACCTAAAAAATTCAATCGATTCTTTATTAAGTGAGATGCCAATTCAATATGTTGTTGGAGAAACTAACTTTATGAATTTAATTTTTAAATTAAATAATAGTGTATTAATTCCCAGACCTGAAACTGAGGAGTTGGTTAGTTGGATTATCAATGACGAACATACAAATAAAAATATATTAGATATTGGTACTGGTAGTGGATGTATAGCTGTAAGTTTATCTAAAAATTTAAATAATTGTAAAGTAACAGGTTGGGATATTAGTGAAGATATAATTAAAATCGCTAGCCATAACGCAACTTTAAATAACGTAATTGTAGAGTTTGAGTTGTCGGACATAACTAATCCTAAGTTGGTAGATTATAAATTCGATGTAATAGTCTCTAATCCACCATACATTACAATAGAAGAAAAAAAATTTATTTCTAATAATGTAAAATTTTTTGAACCATACACTGCTCTTTTTGTTAAAGACGACGATCCGTTATATTTTTATAAGAAAATATTTGATTTTTCAAATACAAATTTAAAATCTAACGGATTTTTATATTTAGAAATAAACGAAAATTTTTCAAAAGAAGTTGTAAAACTTTTAAAAGATAAAGGATTTTACGATATTAAACTTAAAAAAGATTTTAGGTCAAAAAATAGAATGATTAAGGCGGTAAAAAAATGAGTTCGGATCAAAAAATATTAGAGAATCTCAGAGATGAATTACATATGCATACTCATCTTTATTATGTAAAAGATTCTCCAGTGATAAGTGATTATGAGTTTGATTTAATGTTAAAAAAATTAATAGACCTAGAATCAAAGTTTCCGCAATTTTTTGATTCTAATTCTCCATCTCAAAGAGTTGGAGGTAAAGTGTCTAAAAAATTCAATAATGTAAAACATGAATATCCAATGTATTCATTGGATAATTCTTATTCGAAAGAGGACTTAGATAATTTTAATACAAGAATTGTAAAGAAGATACCAAATAGTGATATTACTTATTTATGTGAACTTAAATTTGATGGGGTATCTATTAATTTAACTTATGAAAATGGATTTTTAGTTAGAGCTGTAACTAGGGGAGATGGAGTTCAAGGAGATGATGTGACTGAAAATATTAAAACCATCAAAACTATTCCTTTAAAATTAAAAGGAAATTACCCGAAAAAATTTCAAATAAGAGGAGAAATTTTTATTGAACTCAATGATTTTAATCGGATGAATATTGATAGAGCAAAAAGAGGTTTAGACACCTACATGAACCCTCGAAATACTGCTTCTGGAAGTTTGAAATTGCAGGACAGTTCTGAGGTTGCAAAACGACCATTAAAATGTTTTTTGTATCAAGTTGTCTCTGATAATGACGATTCAAAAACACAATATGAAAATTTGAAATTAGCTTCAAGTTGGGGTTTTAATGTTTCAGATTCATTTAAGCTCTGTAGCTCTATAGAAGAGGTTTTTGATTTTATTAATAGTTGGGATAAAAAAAGAAATAATTTAGATTTTGAAATTGATGGCATAGTTATTAAAGTTAATCAAATAGATTATCAAAAAACCTTAGGGTTTACTTCAAAATACCCAAGATGGTCAATTGCATATAAATTTAAAACTCTTCAAGCTTCTACTTCGCTGTTATCTGTAAGTTATCAAGTTGGAAGGACTGGTGCTATAACTCCGGTAGCAAATTTAAATCCTGTATTATTAGGCGGTACAATTGTAAAACGAGCTTCCCTTCATAACGAAGATCAAATAAATAAACTGGATTTACACTTAAATGATCACGTTTTGATTGAAAAAGGAGGGGAGATTATTCCAAAAATTGTTGATGTTCAAATTGATAAAAGAAATCTTTTTTCAAATCGAATTTCATTTATAACTAAATGTCCTTCTTGTCAATCTGATTTATCTAAAAATGAATTAGAAGCCCATCATTATTGTCTAAATTTTAATTCTTGTACACCTCAAATTACAGGTAGAATTCAACATTTTATTTCTAGAAAAGCAATGGATATAAATGGAATTGGAAATGAAACTATTCAGCTAATGTTTCAGAATAAACTTATTACAAATTATGCAGACCTTTACACTTTGAAAAAAGATGATTTATTAAATTTAGATAGAATGGCTGAAAAATCCGTGGATAACATATTTAATGGATTAAATGAATCCAAAAACATACCTTTTGAAAGAGTTTTGTTTGCATTAGGAATTAGATATGTTGGTCAAACTGTTTCAAAGAATCTTGCAAACAAATTTGGATCAATAGATAACTTAATTTCTCAATCTTATGAGAAATTACTTGAAGTTGATGAAATTGGAGAAAGAATTTCACAAAGTGTAGTAGATTTTTTTAAAAACGATAATAATATTTTAAATATTGAAAAGCTTAAAAAAAACGGATTACAATTTCATTGTAATATTAAAGCCAATGTTAGTGATATCTTAAAAAATAAGACCTTTGTAATTTCAGGCGTTTTTCAAAATTATTCAAGAGACCAATTAAAAAACATTATTGAACTTAATGGAGGAAAAAATCTAAGCTCTGTGAGTTCTAAAACTAATTATTTATTAGCAGGTGATAAAATTGGACCAAGCAAATTAAAAAAAGCTAATGATTTAGGAATTAACATAATTTCTGAGCAAGATTTTAATAAATTAATAAAATTTTAAATCTTTATGTTTTCTGATCTTTTCACTATGTCTTCAGTTGAAAAATAGAAATCGATTTTACCTAAATTTATTCCAAAACAACCTACTTGGTTAATTAATACATTTTTGTCATCAAGGTTTTTTATTTGTATGGGTTTTTCTAAAAACGTATGAGTATGTCCTCCAATTATTAGATCTATATTTCTTGTTTTTTTTGCTAATACTAAATCACATATTATATTTTTGTCTTTTGAATAAGAAAATCCAAGGTGAGAAAGACAAATAATTAAATCACAATTATGATTAAATTTTAACTCATTAGTTATGTCTGAAGATATTTCAACCGGATCTAAGTAATTTATTCCTTCATACAATTTTTTTTCAACCAAACCGTTTAATTCAATTCCTAAACCAAAAACTCCAATTTTGATACCATCAACATTAAAAATTTTGTATCTATTTATTTTATTTTCAAGCGCAGTGTTTTTAAAAGTATAATTTGAATTTAAAAAAGAAAAGTTAGCATGTTTTAAAGACTTGGCCAATTTTTCAATTCCATTGTCAAATTCATGATTTCCAAGAGTTGATGCATTATAACCCATTTTACTCATCAATTTTAGTTCAACTTCACCTTCGAAAAAATTAAAGTAAGGTGTTCCTTGAAAAACATCACCTGCGTCAAGAACTAAAGTATTGGGATTTCCCTTTTTTATAAAGTTTATTAGATTTGATCTTGCGACAACTCCTCCGCTTTTTGGATTTATGGGATCATTTTCTGGAAATGGATCAATATGACTGTGAACATCATTAGTATGTAAAATTGTGATTTTTTTTAATTTGTTTGAAGAACTACCTAATCCTGTTAATGGTAATGTTAATCCATAAATTGTAGAGGATTTTATATGTTTTAAAAAATTTCTTCTCTTCATTCTGATCTAAAAATTCTGTTATCAAGTTTGCTTTCAATAATTTTTTTATTACTCATAGATTTTATTAGTAAGTCTCTCAAATTCAAATTTAGATTATAGAGTTCCAAAGGATCTTTGAAAAATATCATTTTGTCCCCACCTTCCTGTAAAAAGTTCGAAGTCAAAACATAATAACTTTTGTTCACATCAAACTTTTTTTTATTTATAAGAATTTTTTTAATTTTTTTATTAAAAAATTCTAATTGCAATCTAGTGCTAGGATGTGCTAAGTTCTCGTTGTTAAAATAGTCAATTAATTCAATAACTTTTTCTCCTTTTATTTTAACTACGGTTGCTAAGTTTTTCCATGGCATTATGGTAAATAAATCATGTTGAGTTATTTTACCTTTATTTAATGTTCCTCTAATACCACCATAATTAAATAATGCAAAATCTATGTTTTTTGAAGCCATTTTATAAAATTCAGGATTGGATTCCTCGTATAAAATATCAGCAATTAAATTTCCAAGAGTAGATTCCAATTTACCATCACGAATACTGTAAGACTCTTTACTAAATGCTACGGTTTTTTCTAATGTTTTAATTTTATTTCTGAATGGTTTAATAATTAATTCAATTTCAACATTATCTATTGAATCTTGAATCTTAATATTGTCTTCATAAGCGATTTTTGAAATAGTATAACCTGTATTTGTACAAGAAACTGAAAATAAAGTTATAATTAAAACAATTAGTTTCAATTTCATGTTTTTATTGTAAAAAATAGTAATCAATTCTTAAATATGTAATTTAGCAGGACTTTAAAGATATGATATTTAAATCACTACATGAGAGTCTTGTTAAAAAAAAGATTATTAAATCACTAGAACTTTTAAATGACCAGACAAGAATAAAACCAAAACCTATAAAAACAATTGGTTGTATAATTGATCCTATGTTCCCTGTTGAGGTTAATAATTTTATAAAACTAGTTTATAGGATAGGTTTAAAAGAGAAAGATTTAAAGCTAATTACTTTTCAAGAAAATGACAATGGCTTCAATATTTTTTCAAATATGAATATAACTCCAAAATCTATTTCTTACACAGGTAATTTAAAAGGGAAAGATTCCTTGGAATTTATCTCATACGATTACGATTTATTAATTAATTTTTTTAAGTCTAATGATGTTTTGACTTTATTATCTTCAAAAGTGAATGCTAAATTTAGAGTTGGTTTTAGCTCTGTAGATTCAAGATTAAATGACTTAATTTTCTCTGATAAAATTAAAAAGTTTAAAGAATTTGATAGTGAATTAATTAAATACTTAAGAATAATTAAATAATGAGCTTATTAAACAAACTTAAAGGAACAGGCGTTGCTGTAGTAACCCCTTTTAAAAAAGATCTTTCAATAGATTTTGAGGCCATTAAAAAGCTTGTTGATTTTCTAGTTGAAAATGACATTAATTATATTGTTGTTCAAGGCACTACAGGAGAAAGTTCTACAATGACTAATAATGAAAAAATTATTTCTAGAAAAGCTTTTGTTGAAGCTAATAACAATCGTATTCCGTTGGTTTTAGGTTTAGGCTCAAATGATACTATGTCTTTAGTAAATGAAATAAACGAAGCTGACTTTACTGGATATTCCGCTATTCTGTCAGTAACACCATATTATAATAGACCTACAAACGAGGGCCTTTACAAGCATTATTGTTTAATAGCCCAAACATCCCCAATACCAATTATTTTATATAATGTTCCATCAAGAACAGGCTGCAACATGCTCCCTGAAACTACTATAAGGCTAGCTAATGAGTTTAAAAATATAATTGGCATAAAAGAAGCTAGTGGAGATTTAAATAAAGTAAAACAATTGATTACTGAAAAACCAGATAATTTTTTAGTTATTTCTGGTGACGATAATACTGCTTATCAAAGTGTATTAATGGGTGGAGACGGAGTTATTTCTGTTATTGCAGGTTGTATTCCTAGAGAATTTTCAGAAATAATTAATCTGTCAATGGATAAAAACAAGTCTAAGTCTCAATCAAAATTTAAAATTGTAAAGCCATTATTAGATTATTTATTTTTGGAAGGGAACCCATCTGGAATTAAATCTGCCTTACATCAATTAAATTTATGCGAAAATATTTTGAGATTACCTTTAGTTCCTGTTTCAGATGAATTAAAAATTAAGATTAATAATTCAATTTCTACAATAATAAAAGATTATTAAATCGTTTAGAAAAAAATACTAAATTTGCCAGATGTATTTAAAAAATAAATTACCAATTATTTTTTTCCTAGTATTCTTGTCTTCTTGTAACGAGTTTCAAAGAGTTTTAAAAAGTGAGGATATTAAATTAAAGTATGAAGTTGCTGAAAAATATTATGAAGCTCAAGAATTCAGACGAGCTTCCAGATTATTTGAACAAATTCAATCTCAATATAGAGGTAAACCACAAGCTGAAAGAGTTACTTTTTTTTATGCTAATTCATTGTTGAATACTAGAAAGTATATTGATGCAGGTTATCAATTTGAAAGTTTTATAAAAGCATACCCACTTAGCCAAAAAGTTGATGAAGCGGCATATTTAGGGGCTTATTCTTATTATAAAACTTCGCCTGTCTTTAGCTTAGATCAAAAAGAAACTCTAACTGCCATTGACAAACTTCAGGAATTTATAAATTCTTATCCAAATTCTGAAAAAATGTCTGATGCCAATGATTTAGTTCAAGAATTAAGAATAAAACTAGAGTTAAAAGCTTTTGAAATTGCGAAACAATTTAATACTATAAGAGATTATAAATCTGCGATAATTGTTTTAGATGACTTTATTTCGGATTATCCAGGTACTCCATACAGAGAAGATGCATTGTTTTTTCTGTTAGATTCATCTTACGAATTGGCTGTAAATAGTATAGACTCTAAGAAATTTGAAAGATTTGAAGCTGCTAAAAAAATTCATAATGAATTAATGGCCACCTATCCGGAAACCAAATACATTGACAAATCAAGTAAAATGATTGAGTTTATAGACAAAGAAATTACTACATTTGCAAAAAACATAACAGTACAGTAAATTAAACAACATGGATTTTAAAAAAACTGATGCACCACTAGAAACTATCACTTATGACAGAAATGCTATTGATGCTAAAACCGATAACATTTACGAAGCTATTTCAATCATTTCTAAAAGAACAATTCAAATAAACGAATCTATTAAAAAAGAATTGTTAGATAAACTAGAAGAATTTGCTAGTCCAACCGAGAGTTTAGACGAAATTTTTGAAAATAAAGAACAAATTGAAGTTTCTAAATTTTATGAAAAACTTCCTAAAGCTCACGCTATGGCGGTTGAAAATTGGTTAAAGGAAAAAATTTATTACAGAAATACTGAAATTAAAGAATAGAAATGTCTATTCTAAGTGGTAAAAATATATTACTTGGAGTTACAGGTGGTATTGCTGCTTATAAATCAACATATATAGTTAGACTTTTAAAAAAACAAGGAGCACATGTTCAAGTTTTAATGACTCCTAGTTCAAAGAACTTTGTAACTCCACTAACACTTTCAACATTATCGAATAAACCTATTATTTCAGATTTTTTTGATAAAAACGATGAAAATAAACTTTGGAATAATCATGTTGAACTAGCACTTTGGGCAGATATATTTTTAATTGCTCCAGCTACATCAAATACTTTGTCTAAAATGGCTTCTGCAAGAGCTGATAATTTACTATTAGCTACTTATTTATCTTCAAAATGTCCTGTTTATTTTGCTCCAGCTATGGATTTGGATATGCATAAGAATTTAGCTAATCAAGAAAATATTCAAAAGCTAATCAGTCATGGAAAAATTCATATTCCAGTAAATTCAGGATTTTTGGCTAGTGGATTAGAGGGACAAGGCAGAATGAAAGAACCTGAGGAGATTGTAAATTTTATAATTAAAAATATTAGGAAAAGTTTAAAATTATTAAATAAAAAAATATTAATAACTGCAGGGCCAACTTACGAGCCTATTGATGCTGTTCGTTTTATTGGCAATTTTTCATCTGGAAAAATGGGATTTTCACTTGCTAAAACTGCAGCTAATTTGGGTGCTGAAGTTGTATTAATTACTGGTCCAACTAGCTTGAAAATAACTGATGCTAATATTTCTGTTATTAATGTCGTTTCTGCAGATGAAATGTTTTTAGAAGTAAAAAAACATTTTAAATCATCTGATATTTCAGTTCTTTCCTCAGCAGTTTCAGATTTTAAACCCAAAAGAAGATCAAAAATTAAAATCAAAAAAAAGAGTATGGATTTGCTTTCTATTGATTTAGTTGAGAACATAGATATTTTAAAACACCTTGGCGAAAATAAATCCAATAAACAAATTCTGGTTGGATTTGCCTTGGAGACTGATAACGAATTCCAAAATGCTTTATCAAAAATTAAAAATAAAAATTTAGACGCTATAGTATTAAATTCTTTAAACGATAAAGGTGCTGGATTTGGACATGACACCAACAAAGTAACTTTTATAAATAAAAACGGAAAAATCAAAAAATTTAAGTTAAAATCAAAAATCGATGTTTCAAAAGATATTTTTAATGAATTAATTAAAAATTTTTTATGAAAAGAACCTGTCTTATTTTAATAATATTTTTTTCTACATATTTTTCCTATTCACAAGAAATAAACGCTAAAATTATTGTTAACTCAGAGTCTATTAATCAAACTAATAGTTCTGTTTTTAAAAATTTAGAAATTTCCTTATTAAATTTCATAAACAATTCAAGCTGGTCAAATTTTAATTATTCTGAATTTGAAAAAGTTAATTTAAATATTTTATTTTCTGTAACGAGTTATTCAAACAATAGTTATACAGCAAACATTGAATTTCAAGCTTCAAGGCCTGTATTCAATTCTTCATATTCTACGCCTATTTTTAATTATGTAGAAAAGAACTTTCAGTTTGATTATGTTGAATACGAGCCTATTATATACAAAGATAATCAGTTCGAATCAAAAATATCTTCATTGTTAGCTTTTTATATAAATATTATAATTGGAATTGATCACGATTCATTTGTGCTGAATTCTGGAAATTATTTTTATGATATTTCTAAAAATATTTTAAATTATGCTAATCAAAGTAATATTTCAGGATGGAATTCTTCTCACAACGGAGGAAAATTAAATAAGTTTTGGCTAATTGAATATTTAACTTCAAATGACTCGAATGAATTTTTTAATTTTTTATTTAACTATCACGTTAATGGATTGGATCTAATGTATTCTGATATTTTATCAGCAAAAACAAATATTGCTACTTCGATTTCATCCTTAAAATCACTTCAGCGGAGAAATCCTAATTCGATTTTAATAAAAATATTATTTGATTCAAAATCAGATGAAATTAAAGATATTTATTCTGGAGGATCATTTTTTGATGTGTCTAATTTAGTTTCAGATTTAAATTATCTTTCTCCTTTCTTATCGAATAAATGGAATAGTATTAGATAATTTTGTTAATTTAATATTTAAATCAAAAAACTGTGATAACCAAAATTTTAATTAAAAATTTTACTTTAATTGAAAAAGTTGAAATTGATTTTTCAACTGGTTTCACGACTGTAACAGGTGATACTGGTTCAGGCAAGTCCATTTTGTTAAGTGCATTATCCTTGATTATCGGCAAGAGAGCTGGTCAAAACTTATTAAAAAATCCTAACTTAAAATGTGTTTTAGAAGCAGAATTTAATTTATCATGTTTTAATATTAGAAATTTATTTATTGATAATAATATTGATTATTTTGATCAAGCCATATTAAGAAGAGAAATTCTTCCAAACGGTAAGTCCAGGTCATTTATTAACGATTCACCTGTAAACTTAGATCTTTTAAAAATTATTGGAGAAAAGCTTGTTGATATACATACCCAGCATCAAACTTTAGCTAGTTCTAACAACTCTTTTTTTTATTCACTAATTGATAATTTAGCTGAACAACAGTTAATAGTAAAGAATTTTAACCAAACCTTAGTCAATTATAGAGAATTAAAGATAGAGTTAGATAAATTAACAAGATTAAATACAAGTTTACAAAATGATAATGACTATCTATTGTATTTATATAACGAACTTAGTGATGCTAATTTAGTTTCTGACGAGCAAGATATTATTGAAAATAAATTAAAACTTTATAAAAATTCTGAAGAACTTAAATCATCATTTTCTCAAATTGATCAAATTTTATATAATTCTGAAGATAGTATTGAAAATAAGATATATTCATTAAATTCAATTTTAAACAATATATCAAAATTTTCCAGTAATTTTTCTTCAATTAAAGATCGTTTAGATAGTCTTTTAATTGAGTTAAATGATATTAAATCCGAACTAAATAACCCGTCTTTTGATTTTAATAACGATTATTCTGAGATAGAAAAATTTGAATCAAGACTTAATAATATCTATAATTTACAGAAGAAACATTCTGTAAATTCAATAAGTGATTTATTGATTAAACAACAAAATCTTAAAAGTAAATTAGATGAATCAGGTACTGTTGAAATAAATATTGACGAACTTGATAAAAAAATCAGAAAGAAAAAAAACTATTTAAAAGAACTATCTAAGAAAATTTCAATTTCAAGAAAAAAAATAGTTCCTAAGCTTAAATTACAATTAGAATCTTTATTAATTGATTTAGGAATGAAGAATGCGTCATTTGACTTTAAAATTTCTGAGTTGGATGAATTTAACAGATTTGGATCTGATCAAATCGAGGTTTTGTTTTCTGCTAATAAAGGAATTAAATACGCTCCGTTATTTAAAATTGCTTCTGGTGGTGAATTATCTAGAATTTTGCTGTCAATTAAATCTATTCTATCGAAACATTTAAATCTACCTACTATGATTTTTGATGAAATTGATTCTGGTGTTTCTGGTGAAATGTCTAATGCCATGGCTAATATGATGCTTGAAATGAGTTCTAAAATGCAAATTATTGCAATAACACACCTGCCTCAAGTAGCAGCTAAAGGAGATTACCAACTGAAAGTTTATAAACACAATAATCTGAGTTCTACATCAACAATGGTAAAAAAGCTAAGTAATAAAGAACGAATAGACGAAATTGCTAAAATGCTTGCTGGCGACTTAATGTCTGATTCAGCAATATTACATGCTAAAGAGTTACTTAATTAGTATTATATTTGCACAAATTATTTATATGTCATACAATCTGTTAAAAGGAAAGAAAGGTATAATCTTTGGTGCTTTAGACGAGAATTCAATCGCTTGGAAAACAGCTGAAAGAGTTTTTGAAGAAGGTGGAGAATTTATTTTGACTAACGCGCCCATCGCGCTTAGAATGGGAAATGTAGATCAACTTGCTAAAAAGACAAATTCTAAACTTATTGCAGCAGACGCAACTAAAATTGAAGATTTAGAAAACCTTATTAACGAAGCTATGAAAACGTTTGGAGGTAAAATTGATTTTGTTCTTCATTCAATAGGTATGTCCGTAAACGTTAGAAAGGGAAAACATTATACTGATTTAAATCACGATTGGACTAGTAAAGGATGGGATGTGTCAGCAGTTTCTTTTCATAAGTTGTTACAGAGTCTATATAAACTTGATGCAATGAATGAATGGTCTAGTATTGTCGCTCTTTCATACATGGCTGCTCAAAGAGTATTTCCTAATTACAATGATATGGCAGATAATAAGGCTTATTTAGAGTCAATTGCTAGAAGTTTTGGGTATTTTTTTGGTAAAGAAAAAAATGTAAGAGTAAATACTATTTCTCAATCCCCAACGCCTACTACAGCTGGAAAAGGGGTTACAGGATTTGATGGTTTTATTACTTATGCTGAAAAAATGTCTCCTCTCGGAAATGCTACTGCTCTGGATTGTGCTAATTATACGGTAACTCTTTTTTCAGATTTAACTAAGAGAGTGACACTTCAGAATTTGTATAATGATGGAGGTTTTTCTAATGTAGGAGTAAGTCAAGAAATTATTGATATAGTCTCTTCTATAAACAAAGATTAGTTTATTTAAAACCTCAGTTAATTTTTGTAAAAATTATGAAAATAATTGGTCTTACAGGTGGTATTGGTTCAGGGAAATCAACAATAGCAAAAGAATTTAAAAGGAAATCTGTTCCAGTTTATAATTCAGATTTAAGTGCAAAAAACTTAATGATTAGTTCAAAAAAACTAAAATCAAAATTAATTGAAAGTTTTGGTTTATCTATTTATTCTAACGGTTTATTGAACAAAAAATATATTTCAAATTTGATTTTTAATGACTCAATTGCATTAAATAAAATAAATTCTATTGTTCATCCTGAGGTTTTTAATGATTTTAATCAATGGAAAAGCAGATTAAATAATGATTATGTTATCTACGAATCTGCATTAGTTTTTGAATCTGGATCTTATAAATCGAATGATTACAACATTTTAGTTACGTCTGATCTCAATTTAAGAATTGAAAGAATTATTAAAAGAGATAATATTAAAAAAGATGAAGTTTTGCTAAAAATAAACAATCAATGGACTGATAAAAAAAAAATACCATTAGCTGATTATGTTTTTAAAAATAGCTCAGAGAAAGAAAACCAAAAAATAGTTTTATCATTAATTAATCATTTTAATTCTATTTTTGTTTAATTAATTTATGAACAAAAAGATATTCTATCCTCTTATTGCAATTATGACTATTGCTTTAGTCGGAATAATTTTTGTACAAGGGTTTTGGATTAAAACTACTCTTGATAATAAAGAAAGACAATTCTCATTAAATATTAATCAAGCATTAAAATCTGTTTCTGAACAAATTCAAAGCAGAGAAATGAGAGATTATCTTGCAGTTTATCAAAAGTTAATTGATAGTATAGGTTCACCTAAAGAATCGCAACTCAGTGCTGTTTTTAAGTTTGTAGATAGAAATGAAAATACAAACCAAACTTACATTTATTCTCATGGAATTTTGGAAGAAGATTATAACGTTTCTGCGAAGCTCTTCGATCAAGAATCTTTAGATTCTTCATCTATTATTGATTATAAAGGTATAAAAACAACTACTATTATTGATGAAGCGTTTGATAGAGAAATGCAAAACATGAGTTCTATTGAAAGATTGCAAAGAGTTGAAAGATTGTCTTTAATGGATAAAGCAAAGTATGCATCAATTTTTATGGAATTAGCATCTTTGAAACCAATTCATAGAAGACTAACTAATATTGAACTAGAACTACTTTTACAAAGAGAATTAAGAGATAGAGATATTGATATTCCTTTCCAATATAGAGTTTTTAATGGATCTTTTGCAACTAAAGTTGGTTCTGACAGTTATACTAATTTAGAGGGTTTAAGAAAATATAAATCCCCTTTATTTGTAAATGAAAATGGTAATAGTGAATTTGAGTTAGTTATTGCTTTTCCTGAAAGAAAATTTTTTTTAAGATCATCTTTGACTACTTTGATTTTACTTTCATTACTTTTTACTTTAGCAATTATCATAACTTTTGCATCTACTATATTTCAAATTTTAAAACAAAAAAAAGTTTCTGAAATTAAATCTGATTTTATTAATAATATGACTCACGAGTTTAAAACTCCAATTGCAACCATAAAATTAGCTATTGACGCAATTGAAAATGTAAATGTTAGAAATGATATTAAAAAAAGATCACAATATCTAAAGATGATTAAAGATGAAAATGATAGAATGAATAATCAGGTTGAAAATGTTTTGAGAATTTCTCAGTTAGAAAAAAAAGAAAATATAATAAAAAAAACTAATTGTAATATTCATGATATAATTGAAGAATCATTTGTTCATTTAAAATTGTTATTTAAAAATAGAAATGCTACAATTATAAATGAGCTAAAAGCTAATCGATTAAGTGTATTGGGATCTCATGAAGACTTGGTAAATGTTATTGTTAACATTTTAGAGAATTCAATTAAATATTCTACTGATTTACCATTAATAAATGTTTCTACTTTTAATGAAGCAGATTATATTTTAATTAAAATTTCGGATAAAGGAATGGGAATGAGTAATGATGTAAAAGAAAAGATTTTTGATAAATTTTATCGAGAAACTAAGGGTAATATTCACAATGTTAAAGGTCATGGTCTGGGTTTATCATATGTAAAAAAAATAGTTGACCTTCACTTTGGTACAATTAATGTTGATAGTATGCTGGATAAGGGCAGTACTTTTACAATAAAATTCCCTTTAAATATTAAAATAACATGAAAAATAATGAGAAAAATATCTTACTTGTTGAGGACGATGTAAATTTTGGCGCTATCCTTAATGATTTTTTGAAGTTGCATTCTTACAATGTTACTCTGGCAAAAAATGGTATTGAAGGACTTGAAAAATTTAAAAAAAATAGTTTTGGATTATGTATTCTCGATGTTATGTTGCCATTTAAAGATGGATTTACCTTAGCTAAAGAAATTAGAGATTTAAACAATGAGGTTCCTTTGTTTTTTTTAACTGCTAAAACATTAAAAGATGATGTTTTAAAAGGATATAAGTTGGGTGCTGATGATTATTTAACAAAACCATTTGATTCCGACATTCTTTTATTAAAAATTAAATCAATTTTTAAAAGAAAAAAAATATCTAAATCCGACAGTAAAGTTAAATTTCTTTATGAGTTTTCTGATTTTACTTTTAATTCTAAACTTAGGATTCTAAAGTATAAGAATGAAGAAGATGTTAAACTGTCACCTAAAGAAAATGAATTATTAAAGTTGCTATTAAATTATTTAAATGATTTAATGCCTCGCGAGCTTGCTCTTATAAAGATTTGGAATGATGATAATTATTTCACATCTAGAAGTATGGATGTTTATATTGCTAAAATCAGAAAATATTTACAAAAAGATAGTAAGCTAGAAATTGAAAATATTCATGGTGAAGGTTTTCGATTAATTGTAAGAAATTAACTCACATATTATTTCTCGGGTGAAATTTACTCATTGACTCGAAAAGATGCTTTTTATTTACATGTAAATAGCGTTCAGTTGTTACTACATTTTCATGTCCTAACATATTTTGAATAGTAATTAGATCAGCACCGTTTTCCAATAGGTGCGTTGCAAATGAATGTCTAAATGTATGCGGACCTATCTTTTTCTTTATATCTGCTTTTTTATTTAAACCTTTTATGATTAAATAGATCATAACCCTACTTAGTCCACTTCCTCTTTCATTAATAAATAATGTGTCCTCATGCCCTTTTTTAATTTTTTGTGAATTTCTTTTTTGAATAATATAATTTTCAATATAATTTTTTGCTTCATTACTAATAGGAACAAACCTTTCTTTATTTCCTTTTCCGGTCACTTTAACTAACGATTCTTTTAAAAACAAATCAGAAATTTTTAATGTTATAAGCTCAGACACTCTAAGTCCACAACTGTAAAGAACCTCAAGAAGTGCGGTATTTCTAAGTTTATTTTTAGACTTAGAATCTATACTGTTTATTATTTTATCTATTTCTTCAGTAGTAAGTGTAACTGGGAGTTTAGTCCCAATTTTAGGTGTTTCTATATTTTGAAATGGATTTTCATCTATTAATTCTTCTAAAATAATATAATCATAAAACCTTTTAATCCCAGAAATTATTCTAGCTTGAGTAGATGATTTTACTTTTTTTGAAATTTGATATACAAATTCTTTAGCTATTAATTCATTGATTTTAAGAGGGTTAATTTTTGATTTCTGAAAATTTAAAAATGATTTTAATTTTTCAATATCAAACAAATAACTGTCAACTGTATTTTTTGATAAATTCCTTTCAATTATCAAATAGTTTTTAAATTCTTTTATTAATTTTTCCCACTTCATTATTTCTTTTATAGTGTAAATTAAATATTATATTTAAACTTTATAATTTTCAATGAAATTACAAATTATTAATGGTCCTAATTTGAACCTTTTAGGTAAAAGAGAAAAAAATATCTATGGTGACCAGAGTTTTGAAGATTACTTTAAAAAACTGAAGACTAAATTTAATAATTTGGAATTACATTATTTTCAATCTAACATTGAAGGTGAACTTATTGAAAAAATTCAAGAAGTTGGTTTTAATTTTGATGGAATTATTATAAATGCAGCTGCATACACACACACTTCTGTTGGAATCGGAGATGCAATAAGGTCAGTTTCTTCACCTGTTATTGAGGTTCATATTTCGAACACTTATTCAAGAGAAGAATTTAGACATAAATCTTTTTTAAGTGCTCATGTCAAAGGAGTAATTCTTGGATTTGGACTTAAGAGTTATGATTTAGCGATTGAAAGTTTTAATAAATAATATTACAAGTGAATAACTTCGTCATAAGCTGCAGCTACAGCTTCCATAACAGCCTCACTCATTGTAGGGTGAGGATGAACCGTTTTTAAAATTTCATATCCAGTAGTTTCCAGTTTTCTACCAACAACAGCCTCAGCTATCATATCTGTAACACCTTCTCCTATCATATGACAACCTAACCATTCTCCATACTTAGCGTCAAATATTACTTTTACAAATCCTTCACTTTTTCCAGAAGCTTGCGCTTTTCCAGACGCAGAGAACGGAAATTTGCCGATTTTGATCTCATAACCATTTTCAATTGCTTGTTGTTCAGTAAACCCAACCGATGCAATCTCTGGACTACAATAAGTACAACCAGGAATGTTGTTATAGTCTAATGGGTTTACATCATGACCAGCTATTTTTTCAACGCATAATATCCCTTCAGCAGAAGCAACGTGGGCTAGAGCTTGCCCTTTAACTACATCACCAATAGCATAGTAATCTTTAACATTTGTCATATAGAAATCATCAACTAAAATTTTATCTTTTTCAGTTTTTATTCCTAAATCTTCTAAACCAATATTTTCAATATTAGTTTTAATTCCTACAGCACTTAATACTATTTCGGCACTTATAATGTTTTTTTCACCATTTGAAGTTTTTAAAGTCACATCAACTGTATTAGAGCTATTGATTTCTGCTTTTTCTACCTCAGTTGATGTTAAAATATTGATTCCTTTCTTTTTTAAACTTTTTTCTAATTCTTTAGAAATTTCAGAGTCTTCTACAGGAACAATTCTATCCATGTATTCAACTATTGTAACAGATGTTCCCATAGAATTATAAAAATAAGCGAATTCAATTCCTATAGCTCCTGAGCCAACTATTACAATGTCTTTTGGTTGTTTTTCAAGTGTCATAGCCTCTCTGTAGCCAATTATTTTTTTACCATCTTTTTTTAAAAATGGTAGTTCTCTTGATCTAGCTCCAGTTGCAATAATTATTTTTTCACCTGTTATTTTATTTTTAGATCCATTTTGATCAGTAATAGTAATTGTTTTATTAAGAGAAAGTTGACCAAAACCTTCAAATATTTTTATTTTATTTTTTTTCATTAAAAAGTTTACTCCTTTACTCATGGTTTGAGCAACTTTTCTACTCCTACTAATAACGTTATTAAAATTTTTATCAAAATTTTCTACAGTTATTCCGTAATCCTCAGAGTGTTTAATGTATTCAAAAACTTGCGCAGATTTTAATAGTGCTTTAGTTGGAATACATCCCCAGTTCAAACAAACACCACCTAAACTTTCTTTTTCTATTATTGCAGTTTTTAAACCCAATTGAGATGCTCTAATTGCAGTTACATATCCACCTGGTCCACTTCCTAGAATTATTAAATCAAATTTTTCCATAATTATTTATTAAATGATAAAGCTGCTGAATTTATACAATATCTTTTCCCTGTTGTTTCTTTTGGTCCGTCATTGAACACGTGACCTAAATGTCCATCACATTTAGAGCACTTAACTTCAATTCTGTTCATGTTGTGTGAGTAATCTCTAACGTATGTGATTCTTTCAGGAATAGCTTGATCGAAACTTGGCCATCCACAATTACTCTCATATTTATTATTACTTTCAAATAATTTTTGATTACATCCTTTGCAATTGTAAGATCCTTTTTCAAAATGAAGATTGTACTCACCTGTAAAAGGTCTTTCAGTATATGAATTTCTAAGAACTTGATAACTCATTTCACCTAAAGTATTTTTCCATTCCGTATCTGTTTTTATCATTTTTTCATTGTTTTGAGAGAAATTTATTGAACTTGTAAAAATTGCTAAAAAAATAAGTACTCGTTTAAATTTTTTCATTTAATTAAATTTTTTAAAATTATTGCATTTTTGTCTATGCAGTGTCTTTGCCCTTTTTCGTCATTAATAAGGTTTCCTATATTAGTATCACATTTCGTGCAAAACAGTCCTGTTTTGGATTTATTTTTTATTGAATCATGAATTGCTAATTCATAGAGATTGTCAAAATGTTTAACTTTTTTTTCAATTGAGTTGTTAAAATCTTTACTATTATCGTTTTCGTAAAAAAGTTCATTTTCAGAATATAATGATGATCCACATTTTACACATAAATATGTGCTGTTATCTTTATTAATATTATTATCAATTTTTGCAATGTTTTCACAACCCTGATTGATAATTAGTATAGTAAGTATAATTGAAAACCTCATATCTTTTCCAGTGCGAAATTAATTATTAATTTTAATATAATCATACATCAATTAACTATATTGCAACTCATTCTGTTAAATGACAACTAATAAATATAAAAAAGGAGACCAAAAATTACTGAACGCTTGGGCTATTTATGATTGGGCAAACTCTGCTTATCCATTAGTAATTTCTTCTGCTGTGTTTCCAATATATTATGGTTCACTTTTTTTTGATGATTTATATATAGAACTTCTTGGTTTTAATTTTAAAAACACTGCTTTAATTAGTTTTTTGACTGCTTTTGCATTTGTAATATTATCATTTATAACCCCTCTTTTATCTGGAATAGCTGATTACATGGGTAATAAAAAAACTTTTCTAAAAATATTTTGTTATGCTGGGTCACTTTCTTGTATAGGTCTATATTGGTTTGATCTCACTAATATCTATGTTGGATTATCATTTTATTTTCTCGCTCTAATCTCTTTTTGGGCTAGTTTAGTTTTTTACAATTCATATCTTCCTGATATTGCTTTAAAAGACCAACAAGATTTTATAAGTGCTAAAGGGTATGCATTGGGTTATTTTGGCAGTGTATTACTTTTGATATTTGATCTTGCAATGGTAATGTATCCAGAAAATTTCGGAATAACAGGTGAAAACCCTGAACTAATTGCCATGAGATATTCATTTGTTTCCGTTGGAATATGGTGGGCGTCATTTAGTCAATACACATTTTATTTTTTACCAAATCAGTCAGAAAGGAAAAAAATTATAAAGGATGTTGTTTGGAATGGGTTTAAGGAGTTAGTTGAAGTTTGGAATGAATTAAAAAAGATATTAATAATAAAAAAATATTTAATTGCATTTTTTGTTTACAGTTCTGCTCTTCAAACTGTTTTATTAATTGCTGCTTATTTTGGTGAACAGGAAATTAATTGGCCAAAAGATCAGAAAACTATTGGATTAATAGTAAGTATATTACTAATTCAATTAATTGCAATGTTTGGTGCAATTATAACTTCAAAATTATCTGAAAAATTTGGTAATATTTATACTTTAATAGTATTAAATATTTTTTGGGCTTTGTTGTGTATTGGAGGATATTTTATTACAGAACCTATAGAGTTTTATATAGCAGCTGCTTTTGTTGGATTAGTAATGGGTGGAATACAAGCCTTGTCTAGATCTACTTTTTCAAAAATGATTCCTCAAACAGATAATACTACCTCATATTTTAGTTTTTATGATGTTTCTCAAAAAGTTAGTATTGTCTTTGGAATGACTTTATTTGCATTTGCTGATCAGATCACAGGCAGCATGAGAACTTCCATTTTAATTTTTGTTTTTATTTTTTTAATTGGAGCACTACTTTTAAAAAGAATTAAAATCAAAAATTATTAAATCTTTATGGCATGAAACTTGAATTATTCATTTTATAAATAAATGTTTTTTGTTTATTTTATTCTAATCAGAAAGAAAATATTTTTTTTGATTTAATAACATGACAAATTGACCTAATTGTAATTTATGTCCAAAACTAAAATACTTAATCTTGACATGATGTCACTTCAGAATATTGATGAAGATTCGGATTTAATTCCTTTAATGACATCTGACGATGAAGAAGCTATTTCAAAAGAATCTCTCCCAGAAAAGTTACCTATTTTACCATTAAAAAATACGGTTATGTTTCCGGGTGTAGTTATACCAATAACAGCATCAAGAGATAAATCAATAAAATTAATAAAAGATGCTAATTCTAATGATAAATTGATTGGTGTCGTTTCTCAAATAGATCCAAAGATTCAATCTCCTACATTAAATGATATACATCCATCAGGAACGGTAGCCAAAATTTTGAGAGTATTAAAAATGCCTGACGGAAATGTTACGGTAATTATTCAAGGAAAAAAAAGATTTTCAATTGAACAGATTATTACTGAAGAGCCTTATATTACAGCTACTGTTAAAGAAATAATTGAGTTAAAACCTGAAAAAAATAATAAAGAGTTTATAGTTACAATAGAATCTATAAAAGATATAGCTCTTAAAATTATTGATGAAAACCCAAATATACCTAGTGAAGCCTCCTTTGCTATAAAAAATATTCAGAGTGATTCTTTTTTAGTGAATTTTGTGTGCTCGAACATGAATTTATCTGTAAAGGAAAAATATGAAATACTAAACACAAGTGATTTAAACAAAAGAGCTCTTATGTGTTTAAAACATATGAATATTGAATTACAAAGACTATCATTGAAAAACGATATTCAATCTAAAGTAAGATCAGACTTAGATCAACAACAAAGAGAGTATTTTTTACATCAGCAACTAAAGACTATTCAGGAAGAATTGGGTGGTGTTTCTTATGATGAAGAAGTAAATGAAATGAGAATTAAGTCTACTAAAAAAAAGTGGTCAAAAGAAATCGATGATCATTTCAAAAAGGAATTATCTAAGCTTCAAAGAATGAATCCTCAAGTTGCAGAGTATTCTATACAGAGAAATTATTTAGATACATATTTAGAACTTCCATGGAACGAATTTTCTAAAGATAATTTTGATTTAAAAAGAGCTGCTAAAATTTTAGATAGAGATCATTACGGATTAAAAGATGTTAAAAAAAGAATTATTGAACATATAGCTGTTTTAAAACTTAGAAATGACATGAAATCTCCAATTCTTTGTTTTAACGGACCACCTGGTGTAGGAAAGACATCATTAGGTAAATCAATAGCTGAAGCTTTAGGTAGAGAATATGTAAGAATTTCTTTAGGTGGACTTAGAGATGAATCTGAAATAAGAGGACACAGAAAAACATATATAGGTGCTATGCCGGGTAGGATAATTCAAAGTTTAAAAAAAGCAAAAACTTCAAACCCAGTATTTGTATTAGATGAAATCGACAAACTTTCTGTTGGAAATCAAGGTGATCCTTCATCAGCAATGCTTGAGGTTTTAGACCCTGAGCAAAACACCTCTTTTTATGATAATTTTATCGAGTCTGGATTTGATTTGTCTAAAGTTATGTTTATAGCTACATCTAATAATATTACCAACGTACAACCTGCATTAAGAGATAGAATGGAAATTGTGCATGTTTCGGGTTACACAATTGAGGAAAAATATAATATTGCTAAAAAACATTTAATTCCAAAACAAATTAAAGAACATGGCTTAACAAAAAATATTATAAAAATCAACAAACAATCATCTGAAAAAATAATAGAGGGTTACACAAGAGAATCAGGCGTAAGAGGTTTGGAAAAACAAATAGCAAAAATAATTAGAAATGTTGCTAAGTGTATTGCGATGCAAGAAGATTATTCAACTGATTTAAAAATTGAAGATATTCATAAAATTTTGGGTGTATCTATTTCAAAAGATCAATATGAAAATAATGAGGTTGCAGGTGTAGTAACTGGTTTAGCTTGGACTCAATTTGGTGGAGATATTTTATTTATTGAATCAGCACTTTCTAAAGGAAAAGGTAATTTGTCTATTACAGGTAATTTGGGTAAAGTTATGAAAGAATCTGCTACAATAGCCTTGGAATACATCAAGTCCAACGCTGACGATTTATCCATAAAACTAGAAACACTAACTAAGCACAACATACATATTCATGTCCCTGAGGGTGCAACACCAAAAGATGGACCTAGCGCTGGTATTACAATGTTAACTTCATTGGTCTCACTATTAACACAAAAAAGAGTAAAATCAAAACTTGCCATGACCGGAGAAATTACTCTTAGAGGAAAGGTCTTGCCAGTCGGTGGAATTAAAGAAAAAATATTAGCTGCCAAGAGAGCAAAAATTAAAGAAATTATTTTGTGTAAGGATAATAAGAAAAATATTGATGAAATCGATTCTAGTTATTTAAAAGGATTAACTTTTCATTATGTTTCATATATGAAGCAAGTTTTAGATATTGCAATTACAAATCAAAATGTTAAGAACTACAAGAATTTAGATGCCAAATAAAATTATAATAGCAATCGATGGTACTTCATCCACTGGAAAAAGCACTTTGGCCAAGAGGATATCAAAAAAATTGAATTATAAATATATTGATTCAGGTGCAATGTATAGAGCATTAACTTATTATGCTATTCAACAAAAGTACATCTCTAAAAATCATTTTGATAAAATAAAATTAATAAATGATATCCCATACATTTACATTGATTTTAGAAAAAGTTCAATTAATAACAAATACGAGGTTCATTTAAATGGAATTCCTTATGAAAATAAAATTAGATCATTAGCGGTTTCTAATTTAGTTAGTGAAATCGCAACAGTTGACGAGTTGAGGCAGCAAATGGTTCGTGTTCAACACACACTAGGTTTAAATAAAGGAGTAATTATGGATGGTCGTGATATTGGTACAGTTGTTTTTCCAGATGCTGAAATTAAATTTTATCTCGAAGCCACAATGGAGTTAAGAGCCAAACGTCGCTTCGACGAATTATTGCTTATTGATAAAAACATAACATACCATGAGGTTTTAGCAAATATTAAACTTAGAGACAATCAAGATACTAATAGAAAACATTCTCCATTGAAAAAAGCTAAAGATGCAATACTTATTAATACTGATAATCTTACTTTAGATGAACTTGAATCAAAGTTGTTTAACTACATAAATCCATTAATTACAAAAAATTTGTAGATTATTTGTTTAATCTATAAATAGAGTTTATTTTCGCAGTCCTTTTAATGGGTTAGTATAGATATTTAAAAGGTTTTATTAATATTAATTCTTCTAATTTATTCCCTCATTCTATAAATTAAATTAGAATACAAATTAACGGTATGTCAGAAGAAAAAAAAGACAGTAAACCTAAAAAAACTGTCAAAAAAACTACCAAAGCTGCGAAAGTTAAAGCTCCAGCAAAATCTACAAAAAAAGTAAAAATAGAAAAAGAAGTTGTTGAAGTTGTTGAAACTGTAGCCAATGAGGTTGTTGAGAATCCAACTGAAGAAAGCCATATAAACGAGCCAACTGCTGAAGAATTTTTAAAAGATTTTGACTGGAATTTATTTGAAGAAGGAATTGAAACAATCAAAGATGATAAACTTTCTGAGTTTGAAAAATTAGTTGAAGAAAACTTTGTTGATACTTACAATGAAAGTGTTATTGAAGGTACCATAATAAGTCTTACTGAAAGAGAAGCTATAATTGATATTAATGCAAAATCAGAAGGTGTTATTTCATTAAATGAATTTAGATACAATCCTGACTTGAAAGTTGGTGATAAAGTTGAAGTTTTAGTTGATATTCAAGAAGATAAAACAGGTCAATTAGTTCTTTCGCACAGAAAAGCAAGAACTATAAAAGCTTGGGATAGAGTAAACGATGCTCACGATCAATCTACAGTAGTTACAGGTTTTGTCAAATGTAGAACTAAAGGTGGTATGATTGTAGATGTTTTTGGTTTAGAAGCTTTTTTACCTGGATCACAGATTGATGTAAAACCTATCAGAGATTATGATCAATATGTTAACAAGAACATGGAATTCAAAGTTGTTAAAATTAATCATGAATTTAAAAATGTTGTTGTATCTCATAAAGCACTAATAGAAGCTGATATCGAGCTTCAAAAGAAAGAAATTATTGGTCAATTAGAAAAAGGTCAAGTTCTTGAGGGTACAGTTAAGAACATAACTACATATGGAGTATTTATTGATTTAGGTGGGGTAGATGGTTTAATTCATATTACGGATTTATCATGGAATAGAATCAATCATCCTAGTGAAATATTAGAATTAGATCAAAAATTAAATGTTGTAATATTAGATTTTGATGATGATAAGTCTAGAATTCAACTAGGTGTTAAACAGTTAAGTGCTCATCCTTGGGAATCTCTTGATGCTGAACTAAAAGAAGGCGATAAAGTTAAAGGTAAAGTATCAGTTCTTGCTGATTATGGAGCTTTCGTTGAGGTTGTTGATGGAGTAGAGGGGTTAGTTCACGTTTCAGAAATGTCTTGGTCAACCCATTTACGTTCAGCACAGGATTTTGTAAAAGTTGGTGACGAAGTTGAGGCAGTTGTTTTAACGTTAGATAGAGAAGAAAGAAAAATGTCTCTAGGTATAAAGCAATTAAGTTCAGATCCTTGGACTGATATTACCAAAAAATATCCTGTAGGTTCTAAACATTCAGGAATCGTTAGAAATTTCACAAATTTTGGAATTTTTGTAGAGCTTGAAGAAGGAATTGATGGATTAGTATATATTTCAGATTTATCTTGGACAGTAAAAGTTAAACATCCATCTGAATTATTCGCTGCTGGTGATAAAATTGATGTTTTAGTTTTAGAGTTAGACTCAGAAGCAAGAAAATTAAGTTTAGGTCATAAACAAACTATGGACAATCCATGGGATGTATATGATAAAACTTTTGCTGAGGGGACTTCACACAATGCAACAATTTCAGATTCAAACGATAAAGGTGCTACAATTATCTTTAATGATGATATTACAGCTTTTGTTCCTAATAGACATCTAGTTAAAGAAGATGGAAATAAGTTAAAGAAAGGTGATACATCAGATTTTAAAGTTATTGAATATAATAAAGACTTTAAAAGAGTTGTAATGTCACACACTGTTTTATTTAATGACCAAGAAAAGAAAAATGTAAAAGAGTCATTAAAGAAAGTTAATGTTAAAGATTCAGATAAATCAACTCTTGGTGATTTAGATGTTTTAGCTGACTTGAAAAAGAAAATGGTCGATGATGAAAAAAAGAAAAAATAAAATTTCTTTTAATTATATTTTAAAAAAAAGCATCTTAATTAAGATGCTTTTTTTTTATATAATTTCTTTAACTAACCAATCTCCTATTTCACTTGTTTTATAAGATTTGTTTCCGTCTGCTAAATCTTCGGAAACAATTGATTGTTTAAGTGATGAGTTCACTACACTTCTAATTAAATCAGCTTCCTTTTGAAGATTAAAAGCATCTTCAAACATCATTGCAGCTGATAAAATTGTTGCTAAAGGATTAGCTATGTTTTTTCCTGCTGCTTGAGGGTAAGATCCGTGAATTGGTTCGTAAAGTGATGTTTTAAGGCCAACAGAAGCTGAAGGCATTAAACCCATAGACCCGGAAATTACTGATGCTTCATCTGTTAATATATCCCCAAATAAATTTTCAGTAATCAATACGTCATATGAATTAGGCCACTGAACAAGTCTCATAGCTACTGCGTCTACAAATTCATAACTTACCTCAACTGATGGGTAGTCTTTTTCTAAAGATTGAACAGTTTCTCTCCAAAGTCTCGATGATTCAAGTACATTAGCTTTATCGACACAGCACAATCTGTTCGATCTCTTCATTGCTAGTTCAAAACCTTTAATAGCTAATCTTTTTATTTCTTCCCTTGTATAGGTGCAAGTGTCAAATGCTGTATTCCCATTATCAAGTCTTCCTCTTTTTCCAAAGTAAATACCGCCTGTTAATTCTCTTAAAAAAATTAAATTAGTTCCCTCAATTCGCTCTTTTTTTAATGGTGATTTATCAATTAAAGAAGGAAATGTGAATGTTGGTCTAACATTTGCAAATAATCCTAAATCTTTTCTCATTTTTAAAAGCCCTTGTTCAGGTCTTACTTTAGCACTAGGATTATTGTCGAATTTCGGATGACCTATTGCTCCAAATAATATAGCATCTGCTTTTAAACAAATTTCATGTGTCTCTTTTGGATAAGGTTCACCAACAGCATCTATAGCTGCCGCTCCTGTAAGGGCGTGCATCCAATTAATGGTGTGATTAAATTTTTTTGCAATTGCATCTGAAACTTTAACCGCTTGTTCTATAACTTCAGGTCCTATACCATCGCCAGGTAATAGAGCTATATTTAATTTCATATTTACTAATTTGATATAATATTTAACATTTTTTCTGTTGATTTGATAGCTGAAACAGTTTGATCTGAATCTAAACCTCTAGTAACAAATTCTTTATCATTATTTTTCCATGTAATAATTGTTTCACATAAAGCATCAGAATTACTTCCAGGTGGAATTGTTACTGAATAATCTATAAGTTCAGGGAGTTTAAATTTATTATGAACATATATTTTTTTTATAGCATTTATAAATGCATCAAATTGCCCGTCACCTGATCCTTTTTCGAAAAATTTCTTACCATTAATATTTAATTCAACTTCCGCAGAGGGTTTATGCCCTTTTTTATGATTTAATAAGTAAGATTCGATGATTACCTTATTTTTAAAATTTACACTATTTATCACATCTGAAATTATGTAAGGTAAATCTTCTGCAGTTACTTTTTCTTTTTTATCACCAAGTTCAATTATTCTATTCGTTACTTTTTTTATATTTTCTTCATTTAATGTAAGCCCTAGTTCTTGTAAGTTTTTTTTAATATTTGCCTTTCCTGAAGTTTTACCCAATGCATATTTTCTTTTTCTACCAAATCTTTCAGGAAGTAAATCATTAAAGTATAGGTTTTTTTTACTGTCACCGTCGGCATGAATTCCAGCTGTTTGAGTAAAAACATTATCACCTACTATAGGTTTGTTTGCTGGTATTCTAAATCCAGTAAATGCTGACACTAATCGACTAACTT
>ERZ1046876.328-NODE-328-length-37873-cov-18.337220_pt1 | contig 37873 bp, 37 predicted proteins | sample MGYA00383094_ERZ1046876 | MGnify/ENA primary metagenome ERZ1046876 (study PRJEB29581, sample SAMEA5548364) | metagenome | biome: marine; feature: coastal; material: water | depth 50 m | study: Short-term variability in the microbial, nano- and picoplankton...
AAGTTAGTCGATTAGTGTCAGCATTTACTGGATTTAGAATACCAGCAAACAAACCAATAGTAGGTGATAATGTTTTTACTCAAACAGCTGGAATTCATGCCGATGGGGACAGTAAAAAAAATCTATATTTTAATGATTTACTCCCTGAAAGATTTGGTAGAAAAAGAAAATATGCATTAGGTAAAACTTCAGGAAAAGCTAATATTAAAAAAAATTTACAAGAACTAGGTCTTACATTGAATGAAGAAAATATAAAAAAAGTAACGAATAGAATAATTGAACTTGGAGATAAAAAAGAAAAGGTAACTGCAGAAGATTTACCTTATATAATTTCAGATGTGATAAATAGTGAAAATTTTAAAAATAAAGTAATTATCGAATCTTACATATTAAATCATAAAAAAGGGCAGAAACCCTCTGCAGAAATTGAATTGAAAATTAATGGTAAGAAATTTTTTGAAAAAGGATCTGGTGATGGACAGTTTGATGCATTTATTAATGCGATAAAAAAAATATATTTTTATAATAAACTTATACTCCCTGAACTAATAGATTATTCAGTAACAATTCCTCCTGGAAGTAATTCTGATGCTTTATGTGAAACAATTATTACTTGGAAAAATAATGATAAAGAATTTGTTACTAGAGGTTTAGATTCAGATCAAACTGTTTCAGCTATCAAATCAACAGAAAAAATGTTAAATATTATATCAAATTAGTAAATATGAAATTAAATATAGCTCTATTACCTGGCGATGGTATAGGACCTGAGGTTATAGAACAAGCAGTCAAAGTTTCAAATGCAATTGCAAAAAAATTTAATCACACTATAAATTGGATGCACGCATTAACAGGAGCAGCAGCTATAGATGCTGTAGGAGAACCTTATCCAAAAGAGACACATGAAATTTGTTTAAAAGCAGATGCTATTTTATTTGGTGCAATAGGTCATCCTAGATTTGATAACGATCCTAGTGCTAAAGTAAGGCCTGAGCAAGGGCTTTTAAAAATGAGAAAAGATTTAGGATTATTTGCTAATGTTAGACCAACATTCACATTTCCGTCTTTAATCGACAAATCACCATTAAAAAAAGAGCGAATTGAGGGAACAAATTTAATTTTTTTAAGAGAGTTAACAGGCGGGATTTATTTTGGAAAAAGAGGAAGACTAGATAATGGGAATACCGCTTTTGATACATGTACCTACACAAGAAAAGAAATAAAAAGATTAGCTATTAAAGGTTTTGAACTGGCAATGAAGAGATCGAACAGATTATGTTGTGTAGATAAAGCTAATGTACTTGAATCATCGAGACTTTGGAGAGAAACTGTTCAATCCTTAGAAAAAGATTACCCTTCAGTTAAAGTAAGTTATGAATTTGTAGACGCAGTAGCTATGAGACTTGTTCAATGGCCTAATTCATATGACGTATTAATTACTGAAAATTTATTCGGGGATATATTAACAGATGAAGCATCAGTAATTTCCGGGTCTATGGGTTTAATGCCTTCAGCTTCTGTTGGCCTTAAAACATCACTTTACGAACCAATTCACGGATCTTACCCTCAAGCAGCAGGAAAAAACATAGCTAATCCTTTAGCAACAATTTTATCAGCTGCAATGATGTTTGAAGATGCTTTTAATCTTCAAAAGGAAGCTGATTTAATTAGAAGTGTAGTGAACTCATCACTTAAACAATCAATTGTTTCCGAAGATTTAGCAGACGGAAACAAATCTTATAAAACAAGTGAAATAGGAGATTGGTTAGTTAAAGAAATTATATAAAAAAAAAGCATCTTAATTAAGATGCTTTTTTTTAAAATATAATTAAAAGAAATTTTATTTTTTCTTTTTTTCATCATCGACCATTTTCTTTTTCAAGTCAGCTAAAACATCTAAATCACCAAGAGTTGATTTATCTGAATCTTTAACATTAACTTTCTTTAATGACTCTTTTACATTTTTCTTTTCTTGGTCATTAAATAAAACAGTGTGTGACATTACAACTCTTTTAAAGTCTTTATTATATTCAATAACTTTAAAATCTGATGTATCACCTTTCTTTAACTTATTTCCATCTTCTTTAACTAGATGTCTATTAGGAACAAAAGCTGTAATATCATCATTAAAGATAATTGTAGCACCTTTATCGTTTGAATCTGAAATTGTTGCATTGTGTGAAGTCCCCTCAGCAAAAGTTTTATCATATACATCCCATGGATTGTCCATAGTTTGTTTATGACCTAAACTTAATTTTCTTGCTTCTGAGTCTAACTCTAAAACTAAAACATCAATTTTATCACCAGCAGCGAATAATTCAGATGGATGTTTAACTTTTACTGTCCAAGATAAATCTGAAATATATACTAATCCATCAATTCCTTCTTCAAGCTCTACAAAAATTCCAAAATTTGTGAAATTTCTAACGATTCCTGAATGCTTAGAACCTACGGGATATTTTTTTGTAATATCTGTCCAAGGATCTGAGCTTAATTGCTTAATCCCTAGAGACATTTTTCTTTCTTCTCTATCTAATGTTAAAACAACTGCCTCAACTTCGTCACCAACTTTAACAAAATCTTGTGCTGAACGTAAATGAGTTGACCAAGACATTTCTGAGACATGAACTAACCCTTCTACTCCATCAACAACCTCAACGAAAGCTCCATAATCAGCAAGAACAGATACCTTGCCTTTAACTTTATCACCTTCTTTTAATTCTGCATCAAGGGATTCCCAAGGATGAGCACTTAATTGTTTAACACCTAATTGAATTCTTGACTTATCGTCATCAAAATCTAATATTACGACATTTAATTTTTGATCTAATTCTAATATTTCACTAGGATGATTAATTCTATTCCATGATAAATCTGTAATATGAATTAAACCATCTACCCCACCTAAATCAATAAATACTCCATATGTAGTTATATTTTTTACTGTACCTTCAAGAACTTGACCTTTTTCTAATTGACCAATAATTTCCTTCTTTTGAAGTTCAATATCTGCTTCAATTAATGCTTTATGAGATACAACAACATTTTTAAATTCATGGTTAATTTTGACAACTTTGAATTCCATGTTCTTATTTACATATTGATCATAATCTCTAATAGGTTTAACATCAATCTGTGATCCAGGTAAAAAAGCCTCTAAACCAAAAACATCTACAATCATTCCTCCTTTAGTTCTACATTTTACAAAACCAGTAACTACCGTAGATTGATCGTGAGCATCATTTACTCTATCCCAAGCTTTTATAGTTCTTGCTTTTCTGTGAGAAAGAACTAATTGACCTGTTTTATCTTCTTGGATATCAACCAAAACTTCAACTTTATCACCAACTTTCAAGTCAGGATTGTATCTAAATTCATTTAATGAAATAACACCTTCAGATTTTGCATTAATATCAATTATAGCTTCTCTTTCAGTTAAGCTAATTATAGTACCATCGATGACACTTTCATTGTAAGTATCAACAAAGTTTTCTTCAACTAATTTTTCGAACTCAGAAAGCTTATCATCTTTAATTGTTTCAATTCCTTCTTCAAATAAGTTCCAATCAAAATCTTTTAAAAATTCTTCAGCAGTTGGTTCATTAGTTTGACTTTCTTCAGTTTGATTCTCAATAACCTCACTAGCTAAAGTTTCAACAACTTCAATAACTTCTTTCTCTATTTTGACTTTTTTTGTGGATTTTGCTGGAGCTTTAACTTTCGCAGCTTTGGTAGTTTTTTTGACAGTTTTTTTAGGTTTACTGTCTTTTTTTTCTTCTGACATACCGTTAATTTGTATTCTAATTTAATTTATAGAATGAGGGAATAAATTAGAAGAATTAATATTAATAAAACCTTTTAAATATCTATACTAACCCATTAAAAGGACTGCGAAAATAGACTCTATTTATAGATTAAACAAATAATCTATAAATTTTTTGTAATTAATGGGTTTATGTAGGTAAACAACTTTAGTTCAAGTTCATCTAAAGTGAGATTGTCAGTATTAATAAGTATTGCATCATTAGCTTTTTTCAATGGAGAATGTTTTCTGTTAGTATCTTGATTGTCCCTGAGTTTTATATTAGCTAAAACCTCACCGTATGTAATCTTTTTGTCAATTAGAAATAATTCATCGAAACGTCGTTTGGCTCTTAACTCCATTGTAGCTTCGAGATAAAATTTAATTTCAGCATCTGGAAAAACAACTGTACCAATATCACGACCATCCATAATTACTCCTTTATTTAAACCTAGTGTGTGTTGAACACGAACCATTTGCTGCCTCAACTCGTCAACTGTTGCGATTTCACTAACTAAATTAGAAACCGCTAATGATCTAATTTTATTTTCATAAGGAATTCCATTTAAATGAACCTCGTATTTGTTATTAATTGAACTTTTTCTAAAATCAATGTAAATGTATGGGATATCATTTATTAATTTTATTTTATCAAAATGATTTTTAGAGATGTACTTTTGTTGAATAGCATAATAAGTTAATGCTCTATACATTGCACCTGAATCAATATATTTATAATTCAATTTTTTTGATATCCTCTTGGCCAAAGTGCTTTTTCCAGTGGATGAAGTACCATCGATTGCTATTATAATTTTATTTGGCATCTAAATTCTTGTAGTTCTTAACATTTTGATTTGTAATTGCAATATCTAAAACTTGCTTCATATATGAAACATAATGAAAAGTTAATCCTTTTAAATAACTAGAATCGATTTCATCAATATTTTTCTTATTATCCTTACACAAAATAATTTCTTTAATTTTTGCTCTCTTGGCAGCTAATATTTTTTCTTTAATTCCACCGACTGGCAAGACCTTTCCTCTAAGAGTAATTTCTCCGGTCATGGCAAGTTTTGATTTTACTCTTTTTTGTGTTAGTTGTGAAACCAGTGAAGTTAACATTGTAATACCAGCGCTAGGTCCATCTTTTGGAGTTGCACCCTCAGGGACATGAATATGTATGTTGTGCTTACTTAGTGTTTCTAGTTTTATTGATAAGTCGTCAGCGTTGGACTTAATGTATTCTAAAGCTATTGTAGCAGATTCTTTCATAACTTTACCCAAATTACCTGTAATAGATAAATTACCTTTTCCTTTTGAAAGTGCTGATTCAATAAATAAAATATCTCCACCAAATTGAGTCCATGCTAAACCAGTTACTACACCTGCAACCTCATTATTTTCATATTGATCTTTAGAAATAGATACACCTAAAATTTTATTAATATCTTCTAAGTTTAAATCAGATGAATAATCTTCTTGCATTGCAATACACTTGGCAACATTTCTAATTATTTTTGCTATTTGTTTTTCTAAACCTCTTACGCCAGATTCTCTTGTATAACCCTCAATAATTTTTTCAGATGATTGTTTATTGATTTTCACAGTATTTTTTGGCAAACCATGTTCTTTAATTTGTTTTGGAATTAAATGTTTTTTTGCAATATTATATTTTTCTTCAATTGTGTAACCTGAAACATGCACAATTTCCATTCTATCCCTGAGTGCAGGTTGTACATTAGCAATATTATTAGATGTAGCAATAAACATAACTTTAGACAAATCAAATCCTGACTCAATAAAATTGTCATAAAAAGAAGTGTTTTGTTCGGGATCTAAAACTTCAAGCATTGCTGACGAAGGATCACCTTGATTTCCAACAGAAAGTTTATCAATTTCATCTAATACAAAAACAGGATTAGAAGTTTTTGCTTTTTTTAAACTTTGAATTATTCTACCAGGCATAGCACCTATATAAGTTTTCCTATGCCCTCTTATTTCAGATTCATCTCTAAGTCCACCTAGAGAAATTCTAACATATTCTCTTCCTAAAGCTTCAGCTATTGATTTACCTAATGATGTCTTTCCTACACCAGGTGGTCCGTTAAAACAAAGAATTGGAGATTTCATGTCATTTCTAAGTTTTAAAACAGCTATATGTTCAATAATTCTTTTTTTAACATCTTTTAATCCGTAATGATCTCTATCTAAAATTTTAGCAGCTCTTTTTAAATCAAAATTATCTTTAGAAAATTCGTTCCATGGAAGTTCTAAATATGTATCTAAATAATTTCTCTGTATAGAATACTCTGCAACTTGAGGATTCATTCGCTGGAGCTTAGATAATTCTTTTTTAAAGTGATCATTTATTTCTTTTGACCACTTTTTTTTAGTAGACTTGATTCTCATTTCATTAACTTCTTCATCATAAGAAACTCCTCCTAACTCTTCTTGAATTGTCTTTAATTGCTGGTGTAAAAAATATTCTCTTTGTTGTTGATCCAGATCTGATCTAACTTTAGATTGAATATCATTTTTTAGTGACAGTCTTTGTAATTCAATATTCATTTGCTTTAAACACATAAGCGCTCTTTTATTTAAATCACTTGTATTTAATATTTCATATTTTTCCTTCACAGATAAATTCATATTAGAACATACAAAATTCACTAAGAAAGAATCACTTTGAATATTTTTTATTGCAAAAGAAGCTTCACTGGGAATGTTTGGGTTTTCATCAATAATTTTTAGAGCTATATCTTTTATAGATTCTATTGTAGCAATAAACTCTTTATTATTTTTTTCAGGTTTTAATTCAACAATCTCTTTAACATTAGCAGTAATATATGGTTCTTCTGAAATAATCTGTTCAATTGAAAATCTTTTCTTTCCTTGAATAATTACCGTAACATTTCCATCAGGCATTTTTAATACTCTTAATATTTTAGCTACTGTTCCTGTAGGATGTATATCATTTAATGTAGGAGATTGAATATTTGGATCTATTTGAGAAACAACACCAATCAATTTATCATTGGCATTAGCATCCTTTATTAATTTAATTGATTTATCTCTTGATGCTGTTATTGGAATAACTACACCAGGAAACATAACTGTATTTTTTAATGGTAAAATAGGCAGCTTTTCAGGGAGAGATTCTTTAGAAATAGCCTCTTCATCGTCAGATGTCATTAAAGGAATTAAATCTGAATCTTCATCAATATTCTGAAGTGACATCATGTCAAGATTAAGTATTTTAGTTTTAGACATAAATTACAATTAGGTCAATGTGTCATGTTATTAAATCAAAAAAAGAGATTTTCTATCTGTTTAGAATGAAATAAACAAAAAACATTTATTTATATAATTGATATTTCAAGTTTCATGCCATAAAGATTTAAAATTTTTGATCTTAATTCTTTTTAAAAGCAATGCTCCAATTAAAAAAATAAAAACAAAAATTAAAATGGAAGTTCTCATACTGCCAGTGATCTGATCAGCAAATGCAAATAAAGTCATTCCAAAGACAATACTAACTTTTTGAGAAACATCATAAAAACTAAAATATGAGGTAGTATTATCTGTTTGAGGAATCATTTTTGAAAAAGTAGACCTAGACAAGGCTTGTATCCCTCCCATTACTAATCCAACAAAAGCAGCAGCTATATAAAATTCTATTGGTTCCGTAATAAAATAACCACCTACACACAACAAAGCCCAAATAATATTTAATATTACTAAAGTATAAATATTACCATATTTTTCAGATAATTTTGAAGTCATAATTGCACCAAACATTGCAATTAATTGAATTAATAAAATACTTACTATTAGTCCAATGGTTTTTTCGTCATTGGGCCAATTTATTTCCTGTTCGCCAAAATAAGCAGCAATTAATAATACAGTTTGAAGAGCTGAACTATATATAAAAAATGCAATAAGGTATTTTTTAATTACTGTTATTTTTTTTAATTCATTCCAGACTTCAACTAACTCCTTAAATCCGTTCCAAACGACATCTTTAATAATTTTTTTCTTTTCTTTTTGATCTGGTAAAAAATAGAATGAGTATTGACTAAATGATATCCACCATATTCCAACAGAAATAAATGAATATCTCATGGCAAGTAGTTCAGGGTTTTCACCTGTTATTCCAAAATTTTCTGGATACATTACCATTGCTAGATCAAATATTAAAAGTAATACACTTCCAAAATAACCTAACGCATATCCTTTAGCACTTATATAATCCTGTTGATGTTTTAATGCAATATCTGGTAGATATGAATTATAAAAAACTAAACTAGCCCAAAAAGAGATTAGAGCGAGAAAATAAAAAGATAATCCAATATAGATATTAGTGAGATCAAACCAATAAAGCCCCATACAAGAAAGTGATCCTACATAACAGAATATTTTTAGAAAAGTTTTTTTATTACCCATATAATCAGCTATACCTGACAAAAGAGGAGTTATAAATGATAATATGACAAATGCAAAGGCAGTCAAAAAACTAATTAAAGCAGTATTCTTAAAATTAAAACCTAAAAGTTCTATATATAAATCATCAAAAAAAAGTGCACCATAATATATCGGAAAGACTGCAGAAGAAATTACTAGAGGATAAGCAGAGTTTGCCCAATCATAAACAGCCCAGGCATTCAGTAATTTTTGGTCTCCTTTTTTATATTTATTATTAGTCATTTATAAGAATGGAATGCAATATAGTTAATTGATATATGATTATATTAAAATTAATAATTAATTTCGCATTGGAAAAGATATGAGGTTTTCAATTATACTTATTATATTAATTATCAATCAGGGTTGTGAAAACATTACAAAAATTGATAATAATATTATTAAAGATAATAGCACATATTTATGTGTAAAATGTGGTTCATCATTATACTCCGAAAATGAACTTTTTTTAGAAAATGATAATAGTAAAGATTTTAACACTTCAATTGAAAAAAAAGTTAAAGTTTTTGACAACATTTATGGATTAGGAATTCTTGATTCAATTAAAAATAAATTCAAAACTGAGCTGTTTTGCACGAAATGTGATACTAACATAGGTAATCTTATAAATGACGAAAAAGGACAAAGACACTGCATAGATAAAAAAGCAATAATTTTAAAAAATTTAATTAAATGAAAAAATTTAAACAAGTGCTTATTTTTGTAGCAATTTTTGCTAGCTCAATAAATTTCTCACAAAACAATGAAAAAATGATAAAAACAGAAACGGAATGGAAAAACACTCTTGGTGAAATGAGTTATCAAGTTCTTAGAAATTCATACACCGAAAGACCTTTTACCGGTGAGTATAATCTTCATTTTGAAAAAGGATCTTACAATTGCAAAGGATGTAATCAAAAATTATTTGAAAGTAATAATAAATATGAGAGTAATTGTGGATGGCCAAGTTTCGATCAAGCTATTCCTGAAAGAATCACATACGTTAGAGATTACTCACACAACATGAACAGAATTGAAGTTAAGTGCTCTAAATGTGATGGACATTTAGGTCACGTGTTCAATGACGGACCAAAAGAAACAACAGGGAAAAGATATTGTATAAATTCAGCAGCTTTATCATTTAATAAATAATTATGGAAAAATTCGATTTAATAATTCTTGGAAGTGGACCAGGTGGATATGTAACTGCAATTAGAGCATCTCAGTTGGGCTTAAAAACTGCAATAATAGAAAAAGAAAGTTTAGGCGGTGTTTGTTTAAATTGGGGATGTATTCCAACTAAAGCACTATTGAAATCTGCACAAGTTTTTGATTATATAAAACACTCTGAGGATTACGGCATAACTGTAGAAAATTTTGATAAAAATTTTGATAACGTTATTAATAGGAGTAGAAAAGTTGCTCAAACCATGAGTAAAGGAGTAAACTTTTTAATGAAAAAAAATAAAATAAAAATATTTGAAGGTTTTGGTCAACTTTCTCTTAATAAAACAATTACTATTACTGATCAAAATGGATCTAAAAATAAAATAACAGGTGAAAAAATAATTATTGCAACTGGAGCTAGATCAAGAGAACTACCATTTTTAAAAAAAGATGGTAAAAAAATAATTGGCTACAGAGAGGCTATGACACTTGAAAAACAACCAAAAGACATTGTAATAGTTGGCTCAGGAGCTATAGGAATTGAATTCGCTTATTTTTATAATTCTATGGGAACATCTGTTACAATAGTTGAATACATGGATAGAATTGTTCCTGTAGAAGACTCTGAAATTTCTAAAGAATTAGAAAAAAGTTTAAAAAAGAAAGGAATCAATATTTTAACCTCAACCGAAGTAGAAAAAGCAGAAATCAATAGTTCTAATTCTGTTGATGTGACTTTAAAAACTTCAAATGGTGAAAAAAACATTATGAGTGCTGAAATAGTATTAAGTGCTGTAGGAATTAAAGCTAATATTGAAAATATTGGTTTAGAAGATTTAGGAATTAAAACTGAAAAAGATAAAATTTTAGTTGATGATTTCTACATGACAAATGTAAAAGATTACTATGCTATCGGAGATGTAGTAAAAGGGCAAGCTCTAGCCCACGTTGCTTCTGCAGAAGGGATATTATGCGTTGAAAAAATAGCTGGTCATGACGTAAATCCATTAGACTATAATAACATTCCTGGTTGTACTTATTGTAGCCCAGAAATAGCTTCAGTTGGGTTTACTGAAAAACAAGCAATTGAGAATGGTTTTGAGGTTAAAATCGGAAAATTTCCTTTCTCTGCATCGGGAAAAGCACAAGCTTCTGGTAAAAGTGAAGGATTTGTAAAAGTAATATTTGACGCTAAGTATGGAGAATGGTTAGGTTGTCATATGATAGGAGAAGGTGTTACAGATATGATAGCTGAGGCTGTTGTTGGTAGAAAACTGGAAACTACTGGATATGAAATTTTAAAAACGGTTCATCCTCACCCTACAATGAGTGAGGCTGTTATGGAAGCTGTAGCTGCAGCTTATGACGAAGTTATTCACTTGTAATATTATTTATTAAAACTTTCAATCGCTAAATCATAACTCTTAAGTCCAAATCCAAGAATTACTCCTTTGACATGAGCACTTAAAAAAGATTTATGTCTAAATTCTTCTCTTGAATAAGTGTTCGAAATATGAACCTCAATAACAGGTGAAGAAACTGACCTTATTGCATCTCCGATTCCAACAGAAGTGTGTGTGTATGCAGCTGCATTTATAATAATTCCATCAAAATTAAAACCAACTTCTTGAATTTTTTCAATAAGTTCACCTTCAATGTTAGATTGAAAATAATGTAATTCCAAATTATTAAATTTAGTCTTCAGTTTTTTAAAGTAATCTTCAAAACTCTGGTCACCATAGATATTTTTTTCTCTTTTACCTAAAAGGTTCAAATTAGGACCATTAATAATTTGTAATTTCATTGAAAATTATAAAGTTTAAATATAATATTTAATTTACATTATAAAAGAAATAATGAAGTGGGAAAAATTAATTAAAGATTTTAAAAACTATTTGATAATTGAAAGAAATCTATCAAAAAACACTATTGACAGTTATTTGTTTGATATTGAAAAATTAAAATCATTTTTAAATTCTGAAAATTTAAAAATTAATCCCCTTAAAATAAACGAATCTATAGCTAAAGAATTTATATATCAAATTTCAAAAAAAGTAAAATCATCAACTCAAGCCAGAATAATTTCTGGAATTAAAAGATTTTATGATTACATTATTTTGGAAGAATTAATTGCTGAAAATCCATTTCAAAATATAGAAACACCAAAAATTGGAACTAAACTTCCTGTTACACTTACTACTAAAGAAATAGATAAAATAATAAACAGTATAGATTTCAATTCTAAAAATAAGCTTAGAAATACCGCACTTCTCGAGGTTCTTTACAGTTGTGGGTTGAGAGTGTCTGAGCTGATAACATTAAAAATTTCTGATTTGTTTTTCAAAGAATCATTAATTAAAGTTACGGGAAAAGGAAATAAAGAAAGATTTGTACCAATTAGTAATGAAGCAAAAAATTACATTGATAAATATATTATTCAAAAAAGAAGATCACAAAAAATTAAAAAAGGTCACGAGGACACGTTATTTATTAATGAAAGAGGGAGTGGATTAAGTAGGGTAATGATCTATTTAATCATAAGTGATTTAAATAAAAAAGCAGATATAAAGAAAAAGATAGGTCCTCATACATTTAGACATTCATTTGCAACACACCTACTAGAAAATGGAGCTGATCTAATTACAATACAAAATATGTTGGGACATGAAAATATTGTAACAACTGAGCGTTATCTACATGTTAATAAAAAACATCTTTTAAAATCAATGAGTAAATTTCATCCAAGAAATAATATGTGAATTATTTTCTTATAATTAATCGAAAACCTTCACCATGAATATTTTCTATTTCAATCTTATCATCTTTTTGTAAATACTTTCTGATTTTAGCAATATAAACATCCATACTTCTAGAAGTAAAATAATTATCATCATTCCAAATCTTTATAAGTGCCAGTTCACGAGGCATTAAGTCATTTAAATGATTTAGAAGCAACTTTAATAGTTCATTTTCTTTGGGAGACAACTTAACATCTTCTTCATTTTTGTACTTTAGAATTCTAAGTTTAGAATTTAAAGAAAAATCAGAAAATTTATAGAGAATTTTAATTTTACTTTCTGAGCTTGACATTTTTTTTCTTTTAAAAATTGATTTAATTTTTAAAAGAAGTATGTCGGAATCAAATGGTTTCGTCAAATAATCATCAGCACCTAATTTATATCCTTTTAAAACATCATCTTTTAATGTTTTAGCAGTTAAAAAAAACAAAGGAACCTCATTGTTTAAATCTCTAATTTCTTTAGCTAAGGTAAATCCATCTTTAAATGGCAACATAACATCGAGAATACATAATCCAAAACTATTTTTTTTAAATTTTTCAAGCCCTTCAATACCATTTTTAGCAAGGGTAACATTATAAGAATGTAATTTTAAAAAATCATTAAGAATGGCACCAAAATTCACATCATCCTCGACAAGTAAAATATTTTTATCGTTATTTTTCATGTTGTTTAACTGTTTAAAGGTAATTTTATTATAAATATACTACCCTCTCCTAACAAACTAGTAACATTAATTGTACCAAAGTGAAGATCAATTATTTTTTTTACATATGATAACCCTAGACCATGTCCTTTTACATTATGAACATTTCCTTTAGTTTCTCTGTAAAATTTATCAAAAATCTTTTCTTTAACATCTACACTCATTCCCATTCCTTTGTCAGATATTTTAATAAAAACATGCTCTGATTCATTATAAGTAGAAACATTTATTAATGGTGTATCAGAAGAATATTTAATTGAGTTCTCTAGTATATTAACTACTACATTTACTAAATCTTCATGCGAACCCATAACATTTATTTTAGTAGCTAGTAAATCATTTACAACTGAAGCATTTCTGTTTTTAAATAATAATTTTAAATGAATAAACGATTCATCAATAATATCATGAATATTACAGTTGATTTTTTTAATTATATTTTCTTTTTTTTCTAATTGAGAAATTCTCAATACATTTTCAACCTGATTATTCATTCTATCATTTTCATCTTTAATCATCTTCAAGTATTGTGATCTCTTTTTAATATCATTTCTAACATTTACATTTTCAATAGCGTCAATAGCTAATTTAATAGTAGCGATTGGAGTTTTAAACTCGTGAGTCATATTATTGATAAAATCTGATTTAATTTCAGAAACTTTTTTTTGTTTTAAAATTTGAAATATAGTAGATGCAAAAGTTATGATAATTGCTAAAGTAAAAAGTAATGAAAGTAAAATCAAAGTAGTCAAAGATGATCTTAAAAAAATTTTTCTTTCAGGAAAAGCAATAACTAATTCAAACTCACTGTTGCCTTTTTCATTTACAAATAAAGGCGATTTATATTTTCTTAGACCCTCTAAATTAGTATAGTTATCAGAACCTACTTTTGTAGCAAAAGTTCCATTAAAAACTCTGTATTGGAAAGGAATGTCGATGTCTCGGTCTCTTAATTCTCTTTGTAAAAGGAGTTCTAGTTCAACATTACTCAATCTTCTGTGAATTGGTTTTAAGGAAGCTAAATCCATAAAAATTGATGCATATTTGGCTTTATCCATTAATGACAATCTTTCCACTCTTTGCAACCTTTCAATAGAACTCATATTTTGCATTTCTCTATCAAACGCCTCATCAATTATAGTAGTTGTTTTAATTCCTTTATACTCAATAATTGAGGAAGAATCAATAGATTCCTGATCGAAAAGCTTTGCAGAAACGTTATAATCTTCTTCTAAAATTCCATGAGAATAAATGTAAGTTTGGTTTGTGTTTTCATTTCTGTCAACAAACTTAAAAACAGCACTGAGTTGAGATTCTTTTGGTGATCCTATACTGTCTATTAATTTTTGATAAACTGCAAGATAGTCTCTCATTTCCCTGCTCTGAATTTGTTCGGAAACAGATTTTAATGCTTGATTGATATTTAATGAGAATTGTCTTTCTTTATTATCAAGAGTAGTTTTAATCCAAAATCCTTGTACAAAAATAATTCCGACTAAAGCAAAAGTCATAATTGCAATAAGAGGATAAAATATCTTTTTATTCATATATTAATTAAACAAAAATAGAATTAAAATGATTTATTAACGATAAAACTATTTTTCGATTTTCATTCTCTGAACTATTTTTAAAAACATAATCAGCTAATGGTATTTTTTTTTGATCAGGCCATTGGTTATTTATTTTTAGCAAAACATCGTCTTTTTTTATATTATCTCTTTTTATAATTCTTTCAACTCTTAAATTGAGTTCAGAAGTAACTAAAATATTATAATCATTTGACTTATATGATCCAGATTCGAATACTAAAGCAGACTCATAAATAACATAATCATTATTTAATTTGCTTTTCCATTGTTTGAAATCATTCAAAACTTCAGGGTGAACGATAGAATTGATTTTATTTAATGCAATTGAGTCATTAAAAATTAAATTTGAAATATATTTTTTATTGAGTAATCCATTAGAATAAGTTGAAGTACCAAAACATTCAATTAATTTTAATTTTAATTTTTTAGAACTATTCATTAAGGTTTTTGCACTTGAATCTGAATCATAAACTGGAACAGATTTGCTTTTAAACACTTTTGCTATTGTAGATTTTCCTGAACCAATTCCGCCTGTTAGACCAATTACTTTCATAAGTATTTTACAAAATTAACTGAAGTTTTTGTTTAAAAGAAACTAATCTTTATTTGTAGAAGAAACTATATCAATAATTTCTTGACTTACTCCTACATTAGAAAAACCTCCATCGTTATACAAATTTTGAAGTGTTACTCTCTTAGTTAAATCTGAAAAAAGAGTTACTGTATAATTCGCACAATCTAAAGCAGTAGCATTTCCAAGAGGAGACATTTTTTCAGCATAAGTAATAAAACCATCAAATCCTGTAACCCCTTTTCCAGCAGTAGTAGGTGTTGGTGATTGAGAAATTGTATTTACCCTTACTTTTTTGTCTTTTCCGAAGAAATACCCAAAACTTCTAGCAATAGACTCTAAATAAGCCTTATTATCTGCCATATCGTTGTAATTTGGAAATACTCTTTGAGCAGCCATGTATGAAAGAGCAACAATACTTGACCATTCATTCATTGCATCAAGTTTATATAGACTTTGTAATAATTTGTGAAAAGAAACAGCAGAGACATCCCAACCTTTACCAGTCCAATCGTGATTTAAATCAGTGTAATGCTTTCCCTTTCTAACGTTGACAGACATACCAATTGAGTGAAGGACAAAATCAATTTTACCTCCAAAAATTTTCATAGTTTCATTAATAAGGTTTTCTAAATCTTCAATTTTAGTTGCATCTGCTGCAATAAGTCTTGAGTTTGTCATTTTAGCAAGTTGATCAACATTTCCCATTCTAAGTGCAATGGGTGCATTGGTTAAAACAAATTCTCCTCCTTCTTCGAACACTCTTTCAGCTGTTTTCCAAGCAATTGAGTTCTCGTCTAAAGCACCAAAGATTATTCCTTTCTTTCCTTTTAACAGATTGTATGACATATATATAATTTGTGTAAATATAATATTAATTAAGTAACTCTTTAGCGTGTAATACTGCTGAGTCAGACATCAAGTCACCAGCAAGCATTTTAGCAATTTCATCAATTCTTTCCTGATTACTTAGCTTCTTAACCATTGTTGATGTAGAGCTTAGATTATTGTATTTGTAAACTTTTAATTGATGATCTCCTTTAGCTGCTACTTGAGGAAGGTGTGTAATAGCAATAATTTGCATTTTAGAACTCATTTCAAGCATCATATTAGCCATGGCATTAGACATTTCACCTGAAACACCTGAATCAATTTCATCAAAAATCATAGTAGGTAAATTTAAATGTCTCGAGAGAATAGATTTAATTGACAACAAAATTCTTGATAGTTCACCACCTGAGGCAATTTTAAATAACGGTGCGTATTTTATTCCTTTATTAGCGGAAAACAAAACCTCTATATGATCAGATCCAAATCTGTTAAATTCATCAATTTTAGAAATTTTAAAATCGAACGACGCATTCTTCATTCCTAAATCAAGTAATAAGGATTCTAATTGTAATTTAAGCTTAGGAATTATTTTTTTTCTTGAAATTGAAATTTTATTGGATAATTCTATTAAATAGTTTTTTTTCTTTCTGATTGTTTTATCAAGTTCATCAATATTAATTTCAACAGTTCCTGATTCATCTAATTTACTTTTAAGATTTTGTTGTTTAATTAATAAATCACTTATTGAATTTACAGAATGTTTTTTCTGCAAGTTATAGATAATATTAAGTCTTGATTCAAGTTTTTCAATCTCAGAATAATCATCATTAAAATCAAAGGATGGGTTATTTAATTCAGATTTAATATCATTTAACTCAATTAATAGACTATCTATCCTTTCTTTAATTGAAGAAAAATTATTAGAAATTTTTGAAATATTATTTAAAATTGAATTTAAAGAATATATCTTGTTTTCGATACTATCTTCAGAATTATATAAAATTTGATCAATTTGAGAAAATGATGATTTAAGTTCTTCAGAATTTTTATAAAGCTTTAATTTATTTTCAATAATATCCTGCTCATCCGAAACTAAATTAACATCACTAAGTTCGTTATATAAATACAACAGATAGTCGTTATCATTTTGTAAACTTGTATTTAACCTAGTTAATTTATCTAATTCTATTTTTAATTCCCTGTAATTGACTAAGGTTTGATTAAAATTCTTTACTATTAGCTGTTGTTCTGCTAAATTATCAATTAGAGAATAGAAAAAAGAGTTATTAGAACTAGCTAAAGTTTGATGCTGGGTATGTATATCAATAAGCTTTTCTCCAATAGTTTTTAAAAGGTCTAAATTTACAGGGGAATCGTTAATAAATGACCTTGACTTACCGTTTGGAAGAATTTCTCTTCTTAAAATTGCTTGATCAAAATAATCAATATTATTATCAATAAATAAATTTCTAATATTAAAGCACGATAAATTGAACTCCGCCTCTAAAACACATTTTAAGTTAGAATTTTTTAATAAATTTTGACCGGCTCTTTTACCAATAATTAAGGATAATGCATTTAACAAAATAGACTTTCCTGAACCAGTATCTCCAGTTACAGTTGTAAAACCAGTTAAAAAATCAATTTCAACTTTATCAATTAAAGTAAAATTTTTAATTAAAATTTTGGTAATCAAAGTTTTTTTAATTTAATTATTAAATTAATAAAATTATTTAATACTATTCCATTTGTTCGAAAAGAAAGGAGTAAGATAATTTAAATCTGAAACTAGATTAGTCACGTCAAAAAATGATCCTCCAGAATAAATATCTTTAATTTCATCTGATTTTGAATCAAACAATATTTTTATTAAAATTGAATTAGGATTTCTTCTCTTTAATGATTTCAATGAAGAAATCGAAGTAGCAATATTCGTTTTTGCAGATAAAATATCAGAATGCATTAGATCTAATCCATTAACATGATAATTAAATAAAAAATTAGAAAATTCGTTCGAATCATTTGAAGTTAAATATTCAATTAGCCAAAACTTATTTAATTTTCCACCATTGTGAGAAGAATTCCATCCTGAGATATTACTTTGATTAGTATAATTTAAAATATTCTTAGAAATATCATAAAAATAATTTCCGGAGTTCAGCACAAATGAATCGTGATCAACTCCGATTATAATATTAATATAAAAAGCTAACAATGAAGATATTTTTGATTCGAACTGATTATTTTTAAATATTATAGGTTCGTATTCAACATAGTCAAACTGAAAATTCTTTTCTTGATAGTTAAAAATAGGCGTGGAATATGAGGAATTAAATACAGGCCTAGAAGCTTGAAATTCAATGTTTGCTACATAACTATTGTTTGAGTAACTCGTTATTGACAATAAAACATTTAAATCAACTTTTTCAAATTCAGAATAATTAACATTTGACCAGCTTGAATTATTTATAAAATTTGATAATGAAATCTCTAAATTTTTAAAAACAGAGCTATTAGTTTGATTAATAGATTCTGAGTTAACAATAATTTTAGCGTTAATTTCTTGTGTGTAAGAAAAATTCAAAGAAAAAAATATTGTTAAAACAAGATTGAATGTTTTCATAAAAAATTTTTAATTAATTCATTAAAAATATCTTTCGAAACATCAATTTTAGATTTTAATTTAAATTTATTGATTTTTCCATTTTTATTTATAAAAGTTATTTTATTAGTATCATGTCCAAATCCAGCACCTTTGTCGTTTAAAGAATTTAATACTATAGCATCTAAATTTTTGTTTTCAATTTTTGATAATGCGTTTTGAAATTCATTATCTGTTTCTAACGCAAATCCAACAAGAATTTGTTTATTAGATTTATTTTCACCTAAATGTTTCAAAATATCTATATTCTCAACAAGATCAATTGAAAGTAAATCTTTACTCAGTTTTTTAATTTTAATTTTAGATCTGCTTTTTGGTTTGAAATCTGAAACTGCAGCAGAAAGAATTGAAATATCAGTTGATTTAAAATGTTTTTTTACTTCAAAAAACATTTCATCAGCAGTAACAATATTAATTACGGAAATGTTGTCATCAATTATATTCAAACTACTTGGACCAGTAATTAGGATTACTTCAGCACCTAAATTAGCCGCAGTTTTAGCTAAAGAAAAACCCATTTTTCCTGAGGAAAAATTACCAATAAAACGAACCGCATCAATTGGTTCATATGTAGGTCCAGCAGTTATTAATATTTTTTTATTTAATAACGTTAGGTCTTTCTTGATATTTTTAATGATAAAATTTATAATCTCATCTGGTTCTTTCATTCTTCCATCTCCCTCTAATCCACTAGCCAAAAAACCTGAACTTACAGGAATATGAATTTTACCATGACTGACTAGCTTTTGAATATTTTCTTGATTAGCCAAATTCTTATGCATATCCAAGTCCATAGCAGGCGCAAAATAAACAGGACATTTTGAAGATAAATAAGTAGCCAATAATAAATTATCAGCTCTTGCTGTAGCCATTTTAGACAAAGTGTTTGATGTAGCCGGAGCAATTAAAAAAATATCTGCCCAAAGTGCTAATTCAACATGGTTGTTCCAAAGTTTGTTTTCATCTTTAGGATCAAAAAAATCAGAAAGAACAGGATTATTTGATAATGTTGAAAGGGTAAGTGGGGTTACAAAATCCTTTGAACTAGGAGTCATTAAAACTTGAACATTTGCTCCTTGTTTTTTAAAAAGTCTAACTAGATAAGTTGACTTGTAAGCAGCAATACCACCTGTAACTCCAAGTAAGATGTTTTTACCACTTAGAATAGACATTTCTATTCTTTGATTTCAGTGTTTCTGTAATATATTTTTTCCTTTAACCAATTTTCGACAGCCATAGCATGAGCCTTAGGAAGTTTTTCATAAAACTTTGAAACCTCAATTTGTTCCTTGTTTTCAAATATTTCATCTAAACTTTCAGTTGGACTAGCAAACTCTTCTAATTTATCTAATAATTCTTTTTTAATAGATTCATTTATTTGAATAGTTCTCTTGGAAATAATTGATATAGCTTCGTATATATTATCTGTTTTGGCATCAATAACATTTCTATCATAAGTGATAGTTTCTAGTGGTGCATCCGTTTTTTTAAAATCCATATTATTTATTTTACTGTACTGTAGCGTTTTTTGCAAATGTAGTGATTTCTTGGTCTATAGACTCAATCATTTTATTTGATTTGTCAATATATTTAGTTTCTGGATAGGTATCCATTAACTCCTTGTGAATTTTTTTTGCATCTTCTAATCTTTCAAATTTCTTTGAATCTATACTATTTACAGCTAACTCATATGAGGAATCTAATAAATAAAATAGCGCATCTTCTCTGTAGGGTGTGCCTGGATAATCTGAAATAAAATCATCTAGAACAATTAAAGCAGATTTGTAATCTCTAATGGTGTTAAATTGTTTTGCAATTTCAAATGCTTTAAATTCAAGTTTTATTCTTAATTCCTGAACCAAATCATTAGCATCAGACATTTTTTCAGAACTTGGGTAAGAATTTATAAATTCTTGAAGTTTTTCAATTGCGGTAAGAGTTTCTTTTTGATCTAAGCTAAAAACAGGCGAAGTTTTATAATAAGAATAAGCGCCTAAATATGCCGCTTCATCAACTTTTTGGCTAAGTGGATATGCTTTTATAAAACTTTCAAATTGATAACCTGCATCAATATACTTTCTGGTATTCAATAATGAATTAGCATAAAAAAAAGTTACTCTTTCAGCTTGCGGTTTACCTCTATATTGAGATTGAATTTGTTCAAATAATCTAGAAGCTCGTCTAAATTCTTGAGCTTCGTAATATTTTTCAGCAACTTCATACTTTAATTTGATATCCTCACTTTTTAAAACTCTTTGAAACTCATTACAAGAACTTAAGAGTATTAAGAAAAAAATAATTGGTAATTTATTTTTTAAATGCATGTGGCAAATTTAGTATTTTTTTCTAAACGATTTAATAATCTTTTATTATTGTAGAAATTGAATTATTAATCTTAATTTTTAGTTCATCAGAAACAGGAACTAAAGGTAGTCTCAAATTATTTTTACATAAATTTAAAAATGATAATGCAGCTTTAATTCCAGAGGGATTACCTTCCAAAAATAAATAATCTAATAATGTCTTTATAATTTTGAATTTTGACTGAGATTCAGACTCATTTTTATCCATCGCTAGATTTATTATTTCTGAAAATTCTTTAGGAATACAACCTGCAATTACAGAAATAACTCCGTCTCCACCCATTAAAACACTTTGATAAGCAGTATTATCATCACCAGAAATAACTAAGAAATCATCAGGTTTGTCAATAATTAATTGTTTTACTTGATTTAAATCTGCACTAGCTTCTTTTATACCAATTATATTTTTAAACTCATTAGCTAATCTAATAGTAGTTTCAGGAAGCATATTACAACCTGTTCTAGAGGGAACATTATATAAAATAATTGGTAATGATGATGCTTTGGCTATTAAAGAATAATGTTTATATATGCCATCCATTGTAGGTCTATTATAATAAGGTGTTACTGAAAGAATAGCAGAATATCCAATAAAGTCTGCTTCTTTTATCTCATTTAATAAAGACATAGTATCATTTGAGCCTAATCCTAAAACCAAAGGAATACGATTATTATTAGCTTCAACAAATGCTTTTCTACATATAATTTTTTCATCATTCGTTATTGTAGAACTTTCTCCTGTAGTACCTTGAACAACAATATAACTAATGCCATTTTCAACAAGAAAATCAACAATATTTTTAATGGCATTAAAATCTATAGAAAGGTCTTTTTTGAAAGGAGTTACTACAGCTACACCTGTTCCTTTAAGTTTTTTTAATAAACTCATTATTTAATTATTCTTAAGTATTTAATTAATTCACTATCAAATTCTTTAAACTTTTTAATTTTATCAGAGAAAATTAAGTCATTTAATCTTGAATCTACAGAGCTAAAACCAACTCTAAATTTAGCATTCACTTTTGAAGATAATAAAGTCAAAACATCATTAGACTTAAAAAAATTAATTAATAAATCGTAATCGTATGAGATAAATTCCAAGGAATCTTTCCCTTTTAAATTACCTGTGTAAGAAATAGATTTTGGAGTTATATTCATATTTGAAAAAATATTGAAGCCATTGTCATTTTCTTGAAAAGTAATTAGCTTTAAATCTTTCTCTTTTAAACCTATCCTATAAACTAGTTTTATAAAATTATTAACCTCAACAGGGAACATAGGATCAATTATACAACCAATTGTTTTTATAGGTTTTGGTTTTATTCTTGTCTGGTCATTTAAAAGTTCTAGTGATTTAATAATCTTTTTTTTAACAAGACTCTCATGTAGTGATTTAAATATCATATCTTTAAAGTGCTGCTAAATTACATATTTAAGAATTGATTACTATTTTTTATAATAAAAAAATGAAATTGAAACTAATTGTTTTAATTATAACTCTATTTTCAGTTTCTTGTACAAATACAGGTTATACTATTTCCAAAGTCTCTTATGAAGACAACATCAAAGTTCTAGATTCAATTGATGATATTGATATTGAATTAATTATAAAACCATACAGGGATAAAATTAAAACATTAGAAAAAACCGTAGGATTTAGTAAAGAATCTTATAGTATTCGTGATGGCAAATTGGAATCTACGCTTGGTAATTTAATTGCTGATATTTTATATGAGGAGTCAAATCCTGAATTTTATAAAATTACTTCAAATAACATAGATTTTGCATTATTTAATTATGGTGGTGTAAGAGGAACTTTAAATAAAGGAGAGATAACTCAACATGATTTATTTACAATAATGCCATGGAAAAACTTAGCTACTGTAGTTAAAATTAAAGGAGAAAAAGTCATTGATTTAGTTGACTATTTTAATAACGAAAACTTAGCACATCCTAGCACAAGATTAGAAATAGAGTTTATTAATAATAAAATTAAAAAAATACTAATCAATAAAAGAAAGTTTGATAAAAATAAAAGTTACTATGTTTTGACTTCAAACTTTTTACAAGAAGGTGGAGACAAAATGACATTTTTCAAAGACCCTTTGGAGCTTTATAATCTAAATTTGAATTTGAGAGACTTATTGATAAAATCAATAGAAAATAAAAAAACTATAGAAAGTAAACTTGATAACAGAATATTTAGATCAGAATGAAGAGAAGAAATTTTTTAAAATATATAAAATCCTCTACAATTTTCGGATTAACATTACCATTAACAGGGTTCAAAAGTTCTTCAAATGATTTAAAAAAAATCACAATCTTACATACTAATGATGTTCACAGTCATATTGATCCATTTCCAGGCAATGACCCAATAAATCCAAATAGTGGTGGTGTTATCGCAAGATCAAATCTTATAAACTCTATAAAAAAAGGAAACCCTAACACATTAGTTCTTGATGCAGGAGATGTTTTTCAAGGTACTCCTTATTTTAATTTTTTTGAAGGTGAAGTTGAATTAAAATTGATGAGTAAAATGGGTTATAATGCATCAACTCTTGGAAATCATGAATTTGATAATGGAATTGATAAATTAGCTAAGTCTTTAAAATATGCCAACTTTTCTTTTTTAAATTCTAATTATACTTTCAAAAATACTGCGCTTGAAAACAAAATAAACAGATATAAGATTTTTAATATTGATGGTGTAAAAATCGGAGTATTTGGATTAGGAATTGAATTAAACGGTTTGGTTGAAAAAAAATTATATAAGGGAATAAATTATTTAGATCCTATCGAAATCTCTGATGACATGACAAATGAATTAAAATTTAATCATAATTGTGATTTAATTATATGTCTTTCACACCTCGGATTTTCTTATTCGAAAGATAAAAATATAATGTGTGATTTAGTGTTGGCGAAAAAAACAAGAAATATAGATTTAATAATTGGAGGACATACTCATACGTTTTTAGAAAAACCAATAGAAACAAAAAACCTTGATGATAAAAATGTATTGATTAATCAGGTTGGCTGTTTTGGAATAAATCTAGGAAAAATTGATTTCTATTTTTCAAATGATATTGTTAAGGAAAACTCAAAAAACATTAAAATTTAATAATTTATTAAAATCTTGTTCAGAAATTATATTAATTCCTAAATCTTGAGCTTTTTTCAATTTACTTGGTCCCATTTTATCACCAGCTAGCAAATAATTTGTTTTCGAACTTACTGAACTAAGATTTTTTCCTCCATTTAATTCAATCAAATTTTTTAATTGATCTCTTGAATAATTTTGAAAAACACCTGAAACGACAAAAGTTTTATTATTTAAAACATTACTAACATTGGTTTTAATATAACTTTCAAATTGTAATCCATTTTTTTTAAGTTTTTCAATATTTAAAATATTATTACCGTCCTTTAAAAAATCAACTACACTTTGTGAAATTCTTTCTCCAATTTCATCAACCTTAAGTAATTCATCATATGATTGAGAAATTAAGTTATCTATTGACTGAAATTTTTTTGCAAGAATTTTTGATACTGTTTGACCAACATACCTTATACCCAATGCAAATAAAACTCTTTCAAAAGGTATTTTTTTAGAATCATTTAAACCATTAAATATATTATCAACTGATTTTTCAGCCATTCTATCTAAATTTAATAAGTCATCTTTTTTTAAAGTGTAAAGATCAGCATAATTCGTAATAAGATTGTTTTCAAACATTAGCTGAATAGTTTCATTTCCAATTCCATTTATATCCATTGCTTTTCTAGAAATAAAATGTTGAATTCTACCTGTAATTTGAGGTGTACAAGAATTAAAATTTAGACAATAATGATGGGCTTCTAATTCATTTTTAGATAAATCAGATTGACAAGAAGGACATTTAGTTATAAATGAAATTCGATTTGAAAAAAGATTTCTTTTATCAATTTGAACATCAACAATTTTTGGAATAATCTCTCCGCCTTTTTCAATCAAAACGTGATCATTTAAATGTAAATCAAGTTTATTTATTTGATCCTCATTGTGAAGGGAAGCTCTTTTTACTATAGTACCTCCCAATAAAACAGGATTTAAATTTGCTACTGGAGTTATAGCGCCAGTTCTCCCAACCTGATAACTTACAGACAATAGTGAAGTAGAAGCCTGAAGAGTTTTAAATTTATATGCAATTGACCATCTTGGGTATTTTGAAGTAAATCCTAAGGTTTTTTGATAATCTATTTGATTGACTTTAATAACTATACCATCAATTTCAAAATCTAAATTATTTCTTTTTTTGTCCCAATGATTAATAAAATCAAAAACCTCTTCAATAGAACTACATAGTTTAAATGAATCGGAAACATTAAACCCCCAACTTGTTGCTGAAATCAAATTTTCATATTGTGTTTTTGATTTGTCATTTTCAGACACAACTTGGTACAAAAAACATTTTAATGGTCGTTTTGCAACCTCAGAACTATCTTGCAACTTCAAACTTCCAGAAGCAGTATTTCGAGGATTCATGTAAGGATCTAAATCTCTTTCAGCCCTGTCAATATTCATCTTATTAAAATCATTGAGTTCAATAAATATTTCTCCTCTTATTTGAAATTTTTGTGGATAATTTCCTTTAAGTTTTAATGGAATAGTTTTAATAGTTTTAATATTTTCAGTCACATCATCACCTTGAACTCCATTTCCCCTTGTTACAGCACTAACTAAAAATCCATTTTCATAAGTTAAATTAATAGAGACCCCATCAAATTTAAGTTCACATAAATATGATAAATCACTATTTGGTATCTTCTTAATAATTCTTGTATTAAAATTATTTAAGTCTTCTTTCGAATAAGAATTATCCAACGAATACATTGGGTGTTCATGTTTTACATTATTAAATTTTTTAGACACTTTTCCTCCAACTCTTTGAGATGGGGAATTAGAATCAAAAAATTGTGGAAACTTTGATTCTAGGTTAATTAATTTTTTTAACATTAAATCAAACTCATAATCACTAATTATTGGGGCATCTTTTACATAGTAAAGATGAGTATGCATATGTAATTCATTTCTAAGATTTTCTAATGTTTTTTGATCCGAATTCATTTTTTTATTGCCTTAATCATTCTGTTTTTTAATCTAAAATCTTTTTTAAGTTTAATATCGTAAAATCCTTTATCTTTTAAAAGTTTTATTACTTCTTTAGAAAAATTTTCGTTTATTTCTATATATAAAAACCCATTAGATTTTAAATTCGAATTTGAAAAATCAAATATTTTCTTATAGAAGCATAGTGGATCCTCATTTTCAACAAAAAGAGCAATGTGTGGTTCAAAAAATTTTACATTCTTTGAAATAAATTGTTTTTCATTTTTTGTGATGTATGGAGGATTTGATACTATTACATCATATTTGTAGTCTAGAAATTTAGGTTTAGTTATATCAGATAATTCTAATTCTACATTTACATCATTTAAATATGCGTTGTGACTAGCAATTTTAATTATGTCTTCACTGATATCCCAACCTGTTACTTTACAATTATTTAAATATTTAGATAAACTTACTGCTATACACCCACTACCTGTGCCAATATCTAATATATTTTTATTTGTATGTGCATCATTGATAATCCAACGAACTAACTCCTCAGTTTCGGGTCTGGGAATTAAAACACTGTTATTTAATTTAAAAACTAAATTCATAAACTTAGTTTCTCCAACAACATATTGAATTGGCATCTCATTTAATAAAGAATCGATTGAATTTATAAGATTTTGTTCTTGAGTTTTAGAGATTTTAAAACTTGAATTCAAAATATAATCCATTCTACTATAATTACAGTAATGATCAATTAGCCAGAAAAAAAACTCGTCAAGTTCATTTTTATCAACTCTTGAAATTAATTTGTTTTTAAATAAATCATAAAACTCCAATAATGTCATTGTAAATTTTTTATCATCCATACAGGACATGAACAGTGACCTGTATTTCCTATTGGTTTTTGTAAGTAACTAAACCCTTTTTTTAAATATAATGATTGGGCTTTGTCCATATTATGCATCGTTTCTAAATAACATTTTTCAAATCCATAATCAAGTGCACTTTTCAAACATAAATCTATCATTAAACTACCTAACCCTTTACCTCTTGCCTCATTTAAAAAATACATTTTCTGTAGCTCGCAGATATTATCATTTGAATTTTTAAGTTTTGAAATTCCAGCTCCTCCCAACAAAGTATCGTTATTTAATATTACGTAATATGAACTTTTAATGCAATTGTAAGATTGATACATGTTTTCTAGTTCTGGATCTGCTAATGCTGTCCCTGTTTCTGGAACATCAAATTCTCGCATTACACTTGACAAAACACGTTGTATTTCTTGGTTATCTTCTTCCTTAATTTTTCTAATTAAAAAATCACCTTTCACTTTCATATTTTAAAAGTATTTTTGTGTTGTGAAGATACATCATATATATTAGTAAAAATCTGTGATTTGTTTATGAAAAGATTTGAAGAACATGAAAAGTATATGTCTAGATGTGTACATCTTGCTAGAAATAATAAATCCAAATATTATCCTAATCCATCTGTTGGATGTCTTATTATAAAAAATAATCTTATTATTTCTGAGGGGGTAACATCAGACTATGGTGGAAACCACGCTGAAGTTAATACAATTAATAATGTTGAAAACAAACATGACTTAAAGGGTTCTACTCTTTATGTAACATTAGAGCCTTGTTCTCATTATGGGAAAACACCTCCTTGTGTTGAGTTAATAAGTAAGTATGAAATTAGTCATGTTGTTATTGGTACAATTGATATTAGCTCAAAAGTGAATGGAAATGGAATTAAATTTCTTAAAAATAAAAGTATAAAAGTAACTGTTGGTGTTTTAGAAAAAGAGTGTAAAAATCTTCATAGAAATTTCCTTCATTTTAATAGTCATAAAAGACCATATGTAATCCTTAAATGGGCACAAACATTGGATAATTTTATTGCACCACTAAATAAATCTGAAAATAAACCATTTTGGATTAGTTGTATTGAAAGCAGACAATTAGTGCACAAATGGAGATCAGAAGAACATGCCATATTAATTGGATATAACACTGTTATTAGCGACAATCCTTTATTGACAGTGAGACATGTCAAAGGAAACAACCCATTACGAATAATTCTTGATGATAAAAATTCACTTGATAAAAATTTCAATGTTTTTAACAATGAATCTGAAACTTTAGTAATTGATAATTTTTTCAAAGAAAACAATTTAGAAAAATTTATAACTGAAGTTTTGTATAAAAACAAAATTCAATCAATCATAATTGAAGGTGGTAAAAAAACATTAGATCTATTTATTAAAAATAATATTTGGGATGAGGCAAGAATATTTACAAATGATTTAAAACTAAATAATGGCTTGCCCAGTCCCAAAATAGAGGGATTAATAAAATCGAAAAATAAAGTAGGAAAAGATGAACTAAAAATTATTTATCCAAAATAATTTTATCTAAAATAAATTTTGGACATCTAATAGGTTTATTTGTCTTGGAATTTAAGAAAGCTAATTTTGTATATCCAATTGTTATTAACTCATTATTTCTTGAAATATTGTATTCAAATTCAATCATGTAAGAGGGGATTTGCTTCAGTTTTGTTGATAAAATAAGTTTATCGTCAAATAAAGCAGGTTTTCTAAAATTAATTTTTACATCAATCACAGGAAGTAAAAAACCATCATCTTCCATCTGCTTATAAGAAATACCTAATTTTTTCAACCATGCAATTCTTCCTATCTCGAAATATTTAACATAATTCCCATGGTATACAAATGACATTTGATCAGTTTCACTGTACCTAACTAAAATCTCGGTTTTATCTTCCAAAAATTGTATATTATAGGTTGAAATTATTTAGCTTATAATATGAATAAAAAAAATTTAATATTCAATAGCAAAATGATTTTTTTTTAATAAAAATTTGCACATATTTGTTATATTATAATTATCAATAAAGTTTAACCAAATTATATTGATTTTTCAACAACTAAAAATAAGATTTTAAATGATTACAGCTGAATCTGTTTGGGGAAACTGTCTTAAATTTATAAAAGACAATATACAGATTCAAGCCTATAAAACATGGTTCGAACCAATTAAACCAATTAAATTCGAAAACAACGTACTTAGTGTACAAGTTCCAAGCAAATTTTTTTATGAATGGCTTGAAGAACATTACGTAAAATTATTAAAACTCGCACTAAACAAAGAACTCGGAGAAAATGCCAGATTAATATATGTTATTAAAATGGAAAACACATTTGGTAACCTAAGTCCTTTTACTGAAAAAATACCTAGTCAATATAAAACAGATATACCTTCTCAAAAAGTTGACCTTTCTATTGGAAATCTTCAAACCGAGTTAAGAAATCCGTTTGTAATTCCCGGTATAAAAAATCTTAAAATCGAATCTCAACTAAATCCAAATTATACTTTCGATAATTTTCTTGAGGGAGATGCAAACAGACTTGCAAGATCAGCAGGTTTAGCTGTTTCCAACAAGCCTGGAGGAACATCATTTAATCCATTATTAATTTTTGGTGGAGTTGGTTTAGGTAAAACACATTTAGCACATGCCATTGGTGTCAATGTAAAAGAAAAATTTCCAGAAAAAACAGTGCTATATATTTCTGCTGAAAAGTTTACACAACAATATATTGATTCAGTCAAAAAAAATAATAGAAATGACTTTATACATTTTTATCAAATAATAGATGTTTTAATTATTGATGATGTTCAATTTTTATCTGGAAAAACTGGAACTCAAGATGTGTTTTTTCATATTTTTAATCATTTACATCAAAATGGCAAGCAGGTTATATTAACATCTGATAAAGCTCCAGTCGACATGCAGGATATTGAACAAAGATTACTATCAAGGTTCAAGTGGGGATTATCTGCTGAACTTCAAAGACCTGATTACGAAACTAGAGTTTCTATTTTAAAAAATAAACTTTACAGAGACGGGGTGGAAATTTCTGATGAAGTAATTGATTATGTGGCTAAAAATATTAAAGTTAACGTTAGGGAACTTGAGGGTGCTGTAATTTCGCTAATAGCACAATCATCATTTAATAAAAAAGAAATTACTATTGAATTGGCTAAAGGAGTTGTAGAAAAATTTGTTAAAAACACAAAAAGAGAAGTTTCTATAGATTATATTCAAAAAATAGTTTCTGAATATTTCCAGATGGATGTTTCTACTCTTCAGTCAAAAACAAGAAAAAGACACATTGTTCAAGCAAGACAATTAGCAATGTTTTTTGCCAAAAAATTCACAAAAGCATCTCTTGCTAGCATTGGTTCTCAAATAGGCCGCAGAGATCACGCTACTGTCCTTCATGCTTGTAAAACTGTTGATAATTTATCTTTTACAGATAAACAGTTTAGAAAATACGTTGAAGATTTATCGAAAAAATTTACAGTATAAAATTTGATAAATGAGTTTAGGAAAACTTTACCTGGTTCCTAATAAACTTGGTGAGTCAAAAACTTATAATTTTCCAATATACCAATCTACTTTAATTAACAACATCAAATATTTTATTTTTGAAAATGAAAAACCAGGAAGAGCTTTTATAAAAAACATAAATCCTAAAAAAAATCAATCTGAATTAAATATTTCTATTTTAAATAAATATAGTACTGAAAAAGATATTAATAGTTTTTTAAACCCTTGTTTAAACGGAAATGATATTGCTTTGATTTCAGATGCAGGATGTCCTGGAATTGCAGACCCTGGATCTGAAATTGTAAGATTAGCACATGAAAATGAAATTAAAGTTATTCCTCTAGTTGGACCATCATCGATATTATTAGCTCTAATGGGTTCAGGAATGAACGGTCAAAATTTTAAGTTTAATGGTTACCTTCCAATAGAGAAAAACGAAAGAAAGAAAAAAATAAAAATTTTAGAAAACAAATCACTAGTTACAACTCAAATTTTTATGGAAACTCCCTACAGAAATAATAAATTTTTCTCCACACTATTGAGTACACTAAAACCTGAAACAAAATTGTGTGTAGCTTGTGATTTGACTTTAATTACTGAATATATAAAAACAAAAAAAGTAAAACATTGGAAATCAACTAAAGTTGATATTCATAAAAGACCCACTATTTTTTTAATACAAAGCAATTAAACCTTAGGCTTTCTTATGGCTTCAACCATAGACAAGTCAAAGTTTTGAAAATATTTTATATACTTTGAAATTGAAGTTCCAAAGGCATCCTTTTTATCATCTTTTCCACCTGAACGCAAATATTTTTTTACATTTCCAGGTCCAGCCAAGTGAGCTGCGGCAATTATTCCAGACTCACTTATTTTAGTTTCATTAATTATGGTTCCAACAAACCATTTTATGTCTTTTCTTAAAATCCATTTATTTCTCTGAACATTAATTAAGAAAACTCTTTCTTGAAGCTTTGCATTATTAATAAAATTTTTAGAATTTTTAATTCCATACATTTTAAGAGTATTTAAATTAAATTGATACTTACCCATAAAGCCAAATTTATTGATACGATTGTAACGCCCACTTGATTCCTTAAATCCAAGTAATTCTTTAAAACCAGTATAATCATCAATTAAAAAAACATAATTAGGTATTTCAATATTTTTATCAGTTGACACTATGTATTCTAAGTCAATGTATGAGTTGTCAAATGTTTTATTATAATTAGTGGAGATAAAAGAAGTGCTAAATACAAATAAGATTGTAAGCACTAAATTGTTTTTGAAAATACTATGCATTATAACAATAATAAGATAAAATCAATTTAAAATATGGCGCAAACATACATAAAATATTAATTATCTGATAGTCAATACATTACCTTCTTATGTTGTTTTTTTTAAGCCAATTTGTATACTGGCGTTTGTTTTTGTTGTGTTGCCTGTATGTTTTAGCAAAAATATGATATCCGGGTCTTTTAACATCTGCAACAAAAAACAAGTATTCATGAGTTTCCATTTCTAAAACAGATTCAATTGATGAAAAATCAGGCATGTAAATCGGGCCAGGCGGCAGTCCCCTGTTTATATAAGTATTATAAGGTGATTTTATTTTAAGATCTCGATATAAAACCCTTCTAATTTTTTTATCAAACCCTTTTTTTTCCTTTATTGTATAAACAACAGTTGGATCAGCTTGCAGTTTCATTCTTTTCTTTAATCTATTGAAATAAACTCCTGAAATAGTTGGTCTTTCATCAACTTTAGGGGTTTCTCTTTGAACTATTGAAGCCAAAACAGAAACTTCAACAGGGCTTAAATTTAATGACCTAGCTTTTTCTTTTCTTAAATTATTCCAATATAAATTGTATTGATCAAGCATTTTATCACGAAACTGATCTGCGCTTGTGTTCCAATAAAATTCATAGGTATTTGGAAGAAAAATAGCAAAAACAGACTCAGAGTTTAAATTATTCGTGTTTAAAAATAATTTTTCATTAAATGAATTCATTAAACTTAAACTATCAGCTTCTATGTATTTCGATATTCTAGAAGCTAAATTTTCTAACCTTTCCACATTGTTAAAAGTTACTTTTACAGGGACATTGTTAAATTTTAATGAATTTAGAATTTCTTTATTTGAAAAACCTTTTTTTATTTCATATTTACCTGCTTTAATATTTAAAACATATTTTTTTTTATATGCTGCGTCAAAGAAAGTTGAGGAATCTTTTAGCAAAGGAAAGATTTGTTTTTTTAAATTATCTAAGCCTGATCCTGTTGGAATATATAGATAAATTTTCTCTTCATCAAAACTTGTGTTTTCAGCATAATAAGTATTGTAGTAGTTAATAGTAAACATTAGAGCTAAAAACAAAAAACATGTAACTCCTAACCCAATTATAAATTTATATAATGATTTATTTTCCATTTATATATCAATTTCTCCTGAAAATACCATTACAACTCCTCCAGATAATTTAATATCAAAATATCGTTCTTTGCTAGTATCAAATTTAACGGATAATTCTCCTCCTTTTGTTTTTATTATAACTTCTTTAGAATCTGTTTTTCCTAATTTAAACATAGCTAAAGCTACTGCTGTAACACCTGTTCCACAAGAAAGCGTCTCATCCTCTACTCCTCTTTCATATGTTCTTACTGAAAATTCATTTTCTGAAATTTGTTCTACAAAATTTACATTAACTCCATTTTTTTCAAATAAAGAACTGTTTCTTATTTTCTTGCCATTTTCAAATACTTTATAATCATTGAGACTTTGAACCATTTTTACATAATGAGGGGATCCAGTGTCTAAAAAAAGATCATCTCCAAAACTTTTAATATTTCTAACTGGCTTCATAGACAAAGTAATTATATCATCTAAAATTGAAGCATCGTGTAATCCATCATAGGCAGTAAAAACTGTATTATCATTAATAATATTAAGATTTTGAACAAATTTTACAGAACAACGAGCACCATTTCCACACATCGATCCTAAATTTCCGTCAGAATTATAATAATTCATTGTAAAGTCAGAAGATTTTGAAGGTTCTATTAATATTAATCCATCGCATCCGATTCCATATTTTCGATCACAAAGTCTTTTAATCAAAGAATAGTTTTCAGATGGAAAAGATAAATCAGTGTTGTCAATAATTATAAAATCATTTCCAGTTCCTTGATATTTTTGAAATTTAATCTTCATTTTTATAATATCACGAATATATAAAAAGAAAAAGTTGTTAAAAAGTAGTTAAAATATATTTTTCTAAAATTTAAAAATATAATTTTGAATAAAATTTTATTATGAAAAAATTACTTTATACTTTATTAGTTTCATTATTTGGAGGATTTTTGGCATTATTCGTTCATAATTTTTATTATGACCATTCAAATAATATTATCACAGAGGAAAAAGATAATATGGTTAATATTTCGTTTAATCCGTTATCTAACAGTAATTTAAGTGGTGAAAATGATTTTGTTTCTGCTGCAGAAAAAACTATTCATTCTGTTGTTCATGTAAAAAATACTAGTATTAGTGGGGGAAATTCTTCACTTTGGGATTATTTCAATAATTCTGGAGGTAAAACTAGAGTTGGAATGGGATCTGGAGTTATAATTTCAGAGGATGGATATATAATCACAAATAATCATGTGATTGAAAATGCTAATACAATAGAAGTTACTACAAATAATAACAAGACATATAATGCTGAACTTCTAGGAAGTGATGAAGTTTCAGATATTGCTGTTCTAAAAATTGTCGGAGATGAATCATTTCCTTATATCAGGTTTGCAGATTCTGACCAAACTAATATTGGAGAATGGGTGTTAGCTGTAGGAAATCCATTCAATTTAACTTCAACAGTAACAGCAGGAATAATAAGTGCAAAATCAAGAGATTTAAACGATTTTGATTCAAAAAATCAATCATTTATTCAAACTGATGCTGCAGTTAATTCAGGAAATAGCGGTGGCGCTTTAGTTAATACTAACGGAGATTTAATTGGAATTAATACTGCAATCACAAGTGGAACAGGTGGATTTGTTGGTTACTCATTTGCTGTTCCAAGTAATGTAGCTAGAAAAATTTTTGAAGATATAATTGAATTTGGAAATGTACAAAAAGGATTACTTGGAGTGACAGGATTTGGGCTAAACTCTAAATCTGCAAATGAACTTAACATAGATCTAACTGAGGGTTTTTTTGTAAATGATACTGAAGCAGAAATGGGAGCTGAAAGAGCTGGAATTATAAAAGGTGATGTAATAATTAGTCTTGATAATATTAAAATTGAAAAATTTTCTGATTTATCAGGATATTTAAGTACTAAAAGACCTGGTGATAAAATATCGGTTGGTATAATCAGAGATAATAAGAATATTAAATTAAGTGTGACTTTAGAAAAAAATAATAATATAAGTTTTTTAGGAATGCAATTAAAAAATATGACTGAAAATGAATTAGAGTCTTATAAAATAGCATATGGAATAAAAATATCAAGTTTAAGAAATAGTTCTCTTTACAGAATGGGAGTAAAACCAGGATATGCTTTAACAGAAATTAATAATAAAGAAATTAAAAAAACGGAAGATCTGTTAAATTTTAATTCAAATACAAAAATTAACCAAATGATATTTGTGAATCCAAACGGAGAAAAAGAAAGACTTATTTTTGAATAATGAGAATTGATATAATAAGTGTTTTACCTGAATTAATTGAAAGTCCTTTTAATGCTTCAATACTTAAACGAGCAATTGACAAAAAATTAATTGAAATTAATTTTCATGATTTAAAAGATTATGCTTCAAGCAAAAGAAGACAAGTGGATGATTATCAGTTTGGAGGAGGATCAGGAATGGTAATGATGATTGAACCAATAAAAAAATGTATTGATTCACTAAAAACAGAAAGAAAATATGAAGAAATTATTTACATGACACCTGATGGTGAAATGTTAAATCAAAAAATTTCTAATAAACTTTCATTAAAAGGAAATTTAATTATTTTATGTGGACATTACAAAGGTGTAGATCAAAGGGTTAGAGATAGTTTAATAACCATGGAAATTTCTATCGGGGATTACGTTCTCTCTGGAGGAGAGCTACCAGCTGCAGTACTTTGCGATTCAATAATTAGATTAATTCCAGGTGTGTTAGGAGACGAAACATCAGCACTAACTGATTCTTTTCAAGATGATTTATTGGCTCCACCAGTTTATACAAGACCTTCCTCATTTGAGAACTTAGATGTTCCTAAAATTCTTCTTTCTGGAGATAAGTTAAAAATAGAACTTTGGAGAGAGGAAAAAGCTTTAGAAAGGACTAAAAATTTAAGACCAGACATTTTTGATTGAAATCTTTCTATAAATTAAAAAAAAAATGTAATTTCGCATTCGATTTTATTATAACCACTGACGATAATCGTGGATGTTGTAATAAATTAATTTAAAATCTTACACAATGGAATCTTTAATAAAATTCGTTCAAGACGAATTTGTCACTAAAAAAGAAATCCCAACATTCAAATCCGGAGACACAATAACAGTTTATTATGAAATTAGAGAAGGTGAAAAAGTCCGTACTCAGTTTTTTAAGGGTGTTGTAATTCAAATCAAAGGAACTGGACTTACCAAAACTTTTACTATCAGAAAAATGTCTGGTACTATTGGTATTGAAAGAATTTTTCCTTTTAATCTTCCTGCTATTCAAAAAATAGAAATTAATAAAAGAGGTAGAGTAAGAAGATCTAGGATTTATTATTTCCGAGAACTAAGAGGTAAAAAAGCTAGAATAAAAGAAATTAAGAGATAACTTAATACTCACACAAACTTCATGAAAAAAATTATAGTTAATAATCCAGTTGTTGAACTAGATGGAGACGAAATGACTAGAATTATTTGGGACTTTATCAAAACTAAATTAATACTACCCTACTTAGACATAGATATTAAATATTATGATCTTAGTGTTAAACACAGAGATTTCACTGATGATCAAGTAACAATTGATTCAGCTGAAGCTATAAAAAAATATAATGTTGGTATAAAGTGTGCAACTATTACACCAGATGAAGATAGAGTTGTTGAATACACATTAAAAAAAATGTGGAGATCCCCAAATGGAACAATTAGAAATATTGTAGGAGGAACAGTCTTTAGAGAACCTATAATTATGAAAAATGTTCCAAGGTATGTTCAAGGCTGGACAAAACCAATTTGTATTGGTAGACATGCATTTGGCGATCAATATAAAGCAACTGATATAGTCACTCATGGAAAAGGAAAATTAACCATGACTTTTACACCTGAAAACGGGGATAAACCTAAAACTTGGGAAGTATATAATTTTCAAGAAAATGGAGTTGCCATGAGCATGTATAATATTGATTCCTCAATTTATGGATTTGCTAGATCCTGTATGAATCAAGCCCTAACCAAAAAATGGCCTTTATATTTATCTACTAAGAACACTATTTTAAAAGCTTATGACGGACGTTTTAAGGATGTTTTTCATGAAGTTTTTACTAACGAGTTTAAAGAAAAATTTGAAGCTGCAGGTATAACATATGAGCATAGATTAATTGATGATATGGTTGCCGCCGCTATGAAATGGAATGGTGGATTTGTTTGGGCATGTAAAAACTACGATGGCGATGTTCAATCTGATACAGTTGCTCAAGGTTTTGGTTCTCTAGGTTTAATGACTTCAACTTTAGTCACACCTGACGGAAAAACTATGGAAGCAGAAGCTGCACACGGAACTGTAACTAGACATTACAGAGAACATCAAAAAGGTAATGAAACTTCTACCAATCCTATAGCTTCTATATTTGCTTGGACTAGAGGTCTTGCTCACAGGGGAAAACTTGATAATAATATTGAACTGATAGACTTTTGTAAAACATTAGAAACTGTCTGTATAGAAACAGTTGAAAATGGTCAAATGACTAAAGATTTAGCATTATTAATTCATGGTAAAAGTTTAAATAGATCTCATTATTTAAATACACAAGAATTTTTAGATGCCATTAAGAAAGGTTTGGACTCAAGCTTTAATTAATAAATATACTGGCATATTTTTTGTTACTAATTAATTAAAAATTATTCAAATAATTTTAAATTTATTAATGTTCAAAAAGTATTTATATTTAATTTTTTTCCTTTCACTTAATTTTAATTATTCTCAAAATAATTTTACTTTAAGTGGATTTGTTATGTCCTCTGAAAGTAATGAACTTGTAATTGGAGCTAATATCGTTTTCCCAGAAATTAATTCCGGGGCTATTACAAACAGTTACGGTTTTTTTTCAATAACAATTCCAGAGGGTGACTACAAAGTAGAAATTAGTTCAATTGGATTTAAGAATATTTCAGAAAAGATTTTAC
>ERZ1046876.333-NODE-333-length-37471-cov-22.579217_pt1 | contig 37471 bp, 42 predicted proteins | sample MGYA00383094_ERZ1046876 | MGnify/ENA primary metagenome ERZ1046876 (study PRJEB29581, sample SAMEA5548364) | metagenome | biome: marine; feature: coastal; material: water | depth 50 m | study: Short-term variability in the microbial, nano- and picoplankton...
AATCAAGTTACTCAATTGGTGAAAGAACAAGATCTTTTTTGAAAGTTCAAGATGGGTGTGACTATAAGTGTACTTATTGTACAATACCTTTGGCCAGAGGGATTTCAAGAAGTGATAAGCTAGATAACATTGTAAATGCAGCAAAATCGATTTCTAGTTCTGGAATCAAAGAAATTGTGTTAACTGGAGTTAATATTGGAGATTATGGAAAAGGGGAGTTTGGTAATAAAAATCATGAAAACACTTTCTTGGATTTGGTTAGTGCTCTTGATAAAGTTGACGGAATTTCTAGAATTAGAATATCTTCAATTGAGCCTAATTTATTGTCAAATGAAATTATAGATTTCGTTTCTACAAGTAATAAATTTGTCCCTCATTTTCATATTCCTATGCAGAGTGGAAGTGATTCTGTCTTAAAACTTATGAAAAGACGATATCTCAGTAAACTTTATAAAAATAGAATTGATCACATAAAAAAAGTCATTCCAAACGCATGCATTGGTGCAGATGTTATTGTAGGTTTTCCAGGAGAATCTGAAGAAGATTTTTTAAAAACCTATAATTTTATTAAAAGTTTAAACTTATCATATCTTCATGTTTTTACTTATTCAGAGCGTGATAATACAGAAGCAATTAATTTAAAAAACGTTGTTTCTAAAAATATTAGATCAAAACGTAGTAAGTTGTTAAGATCTCTTTCTGTTCAACTAAAAAGAAAATTTTATGAATCTCAATTAGGAGACACAAAAAATGTATTGTTTGAAACTGAAAATAGAAATGGTTTTATTTATGGCTTTTCTAATAATTATGTCAGAGTCAAGACTGCTTGGAGAAAAAGTTTAGCAGACAAGATTGTTTCTTTTGATCTGGAGGGTATAGATAATGATGGATTAGTAATTGGAAAAAAGACAGAACTAAAAATTAAAGTCTAACACCTATAGGAAGCATATCCTTAAACTCTTTATTTTTTTTGATAAATTTTCTCACTTGAGGAGAAGTAGGCATTATCCTAATATTTTTTTCCTTGATAATTTCAAATACTTCTCTTATAAATTTTTCTTCAAAATCTTCATCTTTATTTGAAGACGGTATAATAAGTTTTGTTAAAAATATTTTTCTGTCTTGAAGAGCATACTCAATTATAGCTAAATCATCTTCAATTTCAACCTCGTATTGCCGCAAGAACAAATTATCGTTAATGATCATATTTAATATTAAATATCTATTAGCTAGTTTTGTAAATATTTTACAAAGATAATAAAAATAGATTTTAATGACTCTGAAAAATAAAATTCATGTTTATTTTATGCCAGGAATGTGTGCGAATCCATTGATTTTTGAAAGAATTAAACTAAATCAAAATTTTAAGCCACATTATTTAAGTTGGATTCCTCCTCTCAAAAATGAATCCCTTAGCAATTATGTTGTGAGACTTTCTGAAACTATAAAGCATGAAAATGCAATTCTTATTGGAGTTTCTTTTGGAGGTGTAATTGTTCAAGAACTATCAAAAATTTTAAAGGTTAAAAAGGTTGTAATTATTTCAAGTGTGAAATCTAGTAATGAATTATCAAATTCAATGAAATTTGCAAAAAAAACAAAGAGTTATAAGCTCCTGCCATTAACTTGGTTAAATGATTTTGAATCTTTGTTGGCTTTTGTTTTAGGGCCAAAAATTAAACGAAAAGTCAATCTATATAGAAAGTATCTTTCAGTAAGAGACGAAAATTATTTAAAATGGGCAATTAGGGAGATGGTTAATTGGAATCAAACCACACCGTTAAAGAATGTTATTCATATTCATGGAACTTATGATTTAGTTTTTCCTGTACTTAATATAAAAAATTATATCCCTCTAGAAAGAGGGGATCATACAATGATACTTAAGAGAGCAGATTGGTTAAATGATTTTTTTCAAAAAAACTTAAATTAAATTCTTTTCATTTGTTGTTGCATCATTTTTATCTGATCCAATAACATTTTTTGCTTATCTAATTTTTTAGCTTCATTTAATAAGGTCGTAGCTTCTCTTTTTCTTCTTTTTTGAATTAGTATTCCAGCTAAACTTAATTTGGCCATTGCTAAGTCATGATCCATTGATAATCCAATTGAAATTGCTTTTTTAAAATATTTTTCAGCTTTTGTAAGGTTTGTTTGAGAACACACAATTCCCCACAAATAATTGTAATAACCAACTTGTTTTTTTGTTAAAGAACTTTCGGGATTTTTAATTTTTTTTAACCATTTTTCTGTTCCGTCAAAATCTTGTTTTCTCAATTTAAAAAAAATTACAAGTATAATTTCATTTTTAAAATAAAGAAAAATAAAAATTATTGCTAATAAAATTAATGCTATTCCGTTGCCAATATTGTTTTCATAAAATTGATATATCGAATAAATTAGTGTTGAAATTGCTAATATTAGTTTTATAGTTTTTGGATACATTGATTATCAGTTTTTTAATTAATTATTAAACTTTAAATTTTTTGAACAATACATTTGAGTTAGTTTAAACTTATTGTATATTTGGCCTCAAATTTTAGTAAAAATAGTTAATTAATTCAAATGAAAAGAACTTTTCAACCCTCAAAAAGAAAAAGACGTAATAAACACGGATTCAGAGAAAGAATGTCATCGCCTAGTGGTAGAAAAGTTTTAGCTAGCAGAAGAGCTAAAGGAAGAAATAAGATTTCTGTTTCATCTGAACCAAGACATAAAAAATAAGTGAATAAAAACTTTAAAAAATTAAGGTGTTACTTTTTTAGTAACACCTTTTTTTATATATATTCATCAACCAAATTAATATTACTTAAATGCCATTAAGAAAAGATTTAAAAAGTATACTTATAATAGGATCTGGTCCAATAGTTATCGGTCAAGCATGTGAGTTCGATTATTCAGGTTCCCAAGCTTTGAGGTCTCTTAGAGAAGACGGTATAGAAACAATTCTAATCAATTCTAACCCAGCCACAATCATGACGGATCCTGTTATGGCAGATCATATATATTTAAAACCTTTGAATACTAATTCAATCAAGGAGATTTTATCAAATCACAAAATAGATGCAGTCTTACCGACAATGGGAGGACAAACTGCACTTAATTTGTGTATCGAGGCTGATGAAAAAGGAATCTGGGAGCAATATAATGTTGAAATTATTGGAGTTGATATTGACGCTATAAATATTACAGAGGACAGAGAGAAATTTAAACAATTATTAAAAACTATTGATATACCTGTTGCACCAGCTAAAACTGCTACATCTTTTTTGAAAGGTAAAGAAATAGCTCAGGAATTTGGGTTTCCTTTGGTTATTCGCCCCTCATTTACGTTGGGTGGAAGCGGAGCTTCTCTAGTTTACAAAGCTGAAAATTTTGATGAATTATTAACTAGAGGTTTGGAAGCTTCACCAATTCATGAAGTTTTAATTGATAAAGCTCTGATGGGTTGGAAAGAATATGAATTAGAACTGTTGAGAGATAAAAATGATAATGTAGTTATCATTTGTACGATTGAAAACATGGATCCTATGGGTATTCATACAGGAGATTCAATCACAGTAGCTCCTGCAATGACATTATCTGATTCTGCATATCAAAGAATGAGAGATATGGCAATAAAAATGATGAGAAGTATTGGTGATTTTGCAGGTGGTTGTAATGTACAATTTGCTGTAAGTCCAGATGAAAAAGAAGATATAATTGCAATTGAAATTAACCCAAGGGTTTCAAGATCCTCAGCTTTGGCTTCTAAAGCATCAGGCTATCCAATTGCTAAGGTTGCTAGTAAGTTAGCTATTGGATATAGTTTAGATGAATTAAACAATCAAATTACAAAATCAACTTCAGCTTTATTTGAGCCAACTTTAGATTACGTTATAGTAAAAATACCGAGATGGAATTTTGATAAATTTGAGGGGTCTGAAAGAACTTTAGGTCTTCAAATGAAATCAGTTGGAGAGGTTATGGGAATAGGTAGGTCTTTTATTGAAGCATTACACAAAGCAACTCAGTCTTTAGAAATTAAAAGAAATGGTTTGGGTGCAGATGGGAAAGGATATACTGATTATCAACAGGTAATAGATAAGCTTACTTATGCAAGTTGGGATAGAGTTTTTGTTATCTACGATGCTATTAAAATGGGAATTTCATTGGAAAGAATTAATGATATTACTAGAATAGATATGTGGTATTTAAGACAGTATGAATCACTTGTCAATTTAGAAAGAGAAATTTCTGATTTTAACATAGATACTATTACTAAAGATTTGATGTTAGAAGCTAAGCAAAAAGGTTTTGCTGATCGTCAAATTGGTCATATGCTAGGATGTTTAGAAAGTATTGTTAATAAAAAACGAAAAAGTTTTAATATTAATCGAGTGTATAAACTTGTAGATACTTGTGCTGCAGAATTTAAAGCTCTAACACCTTATTATTATTCCACCTTTGAGGAAGAGATTCAGCTTTCGAATGGAACTGTTTTTACTCAAAATGAAAGTAAATCATCTGATAAAAAAAAGATTATTGTTTTAGGTTCTGGTCCAAATAGAATTGGACAAGGAATTGAATTTGACTATTGTTGTGTTCATGGAGTTTTAGCATCTTCTGAGTGTGGTTATGAAACTATTATGATTAATTGTAATCCTGAAACGGTATCAACTGATTTTGATACCGCTGACAAGCTTTATTTTGAACCTGTTTTTTGGGAGCATATTTATGATATTATTGAGCATGAAAAGCCTGAAGGTGTCATTGTGCAGCTTGGTGGACAAACTGCATTGAAATTAGCTGAAAAGTTGGATAGGTATGGTATTAAAATTATGGGTACGACTTATCAAGCTTTAGATTTAGCTGAGGACAGAGGAAGTTTTTCAACTTTACTTAAAGATAATAACATACCTTATCCAGAATTTGGTGTAGCTGAAACTGCAGATCAAGCCTTAAAATTATCGGATACATTAAATTTTCCTATTTTGGTTAGACCCTCATATGTTCTTGGCGGACAAGGAATGAAAATTGTTATAAATAAACAAGAATTAGAAGCACATGTTATTGATCTTTTACAAAAGATTCCAAACAATAAGTTATTGTTAGATCATTATTTAGATGGTGCAATTGAAGCAGAAGCTGATGCTATTTGTGATGGTGAAAATGTTTTAATAATTGGTATTATGGAACATATTGAACCTTGTGGAGTTCATTCTGGAGATTCAAATGCAACTTTGCCACCTTTCAATCTAGGAAAATTTGTGATGCAACAAATTATAGATCACACAAAAAAAATTGCAATTTCATTAAAAACTGTAGGCCTTATCAATATTCAGTTTGCAATAAAAAATGAAATTGTTTACATAATTGAAGCTAACCCTAGAGCTTCAAGAACTGTTCCGTTTATTGCCAAAGCTTATCAACAACCCTATGTCAATTACGCAACTAAAGTAATGTTAGGAAAACTTAAGGTATCTGATATAAATTACAAACCCAATCTAAAAGGTTTTGCAATAAAGCAGCCTGTTTTTTCTTTTAATAAATTTCCAAATGTTAATAAAAATCTGGGTCCTGAAATGAAAAGTACGGGTGAAAGTATTCTCTTTATAGATAATTTAAAAGACGATCAATTTTACGAGTTATATTCAAGAAGAAAAATGTACTTAACTAAATAATAATATTTCTATATTAGATATATGGATATAGTTCTTCTAATACTTCTTTTAGTTTTAGTGGTTTTTTTAATATTTATTTTAAAAAACAAAAATGATAATAGTTCTAATGAACTACTAATTCAACTTACAAATAACTTAAGTAGTGAAATCCAAAATATTCGAAAGGAAGTTGGTGAAAATTCTGAAAAAAGTAGATTAGAATTGGAATCTAAATTATCTTCAATAAATAAGGAAATTAATAACTTTCATAAAACATCAAAAGAAGACATTCAAAAACAATTTTCTGATTCAAATAAAGTGATAAAAGATGTTACTGTCGAATTAGAAAAAATAAAAGGAACTAATCAACAAGTTCTAAGTTTTGCCAACCAAATGAAATCTTTAGAAAAAATATTAGGAAATCAAAAACAAAGAGGAATTTTTGGGGAGATTCAATTAGAAAATTTATTAGCAAATGTTTTACCACCTGAAATTTTTAGAATGCAATATTCTTTTACCAATGGTGAAATTGTTGATGCTATAGTTAAGGTCAATGATCATATAATTCCTATTGATGCAAAATTTTCTTTAGATAATTATAATAAAATGATAGAAAGTTCTGATGCTTTAGAAATCGAGAATTTAGAAAAAAAATTTAGAATTGATATTAAAACTAGAATTGATGAAACCTCAAAATACATAAGACCCTCTGAGAAAACACTAGACTATGCTTTTATGTTTATTCCTGCCGATGGACTTTATCAAGATTTGTTAAATAATAGAGTAGGTTCACTTCAAATAAATTCTAAAGATTTAGTTTCTTATGCATATGAAAAAAAAGTTATGATAGTCTCTCCAATGAGTCTTTTTCCAATGCTTCAAATTACGATGAAAGCTTTAAATAATTTAAAATTTGAAAAATCTGTTGATGAAGTAATTAAAAACGTACAAAAACTGTCTAATCATTTAAATTCTTACCAAAATTCTCACAACAGATTAGGCAAATCTTTAAGTGCGGCGGTAAATCATTTCAATGATACATCAAAAGAATTTGGAAAGATTGATAAGGATGTTACTAAAATTTCTAATGGAGACTTTAAAATTGGTATAGAAACTAATCTAGTAGATAGACCTGTAAGTGGGGAATAGCTATTTTAGATTCCTGTATAATTTGAAGGATTTATTTTTTTTAATTCTTTTTTAATTTCTGTGCCTACATTTAACCTATCTATGAAATGATGAATAGTCTCTTGATTAATAACTGTGTTTTTTCTAGTTAATTCTTTTAATGTTTCATATGGATTGGGATAATTTTCTCTTCTTAAAATAGTTTGAATAGCCTCAGCTACAACTGCCCAGTTATTGTTTAAATCATTTTCTATTTTTTCTCTGTTCACTATCAATTTATTTATTCCTTTAATTGTCGATTTGATAGCTATAGAAGAGTGACCAAAAGGAACACCAATATTTCTAAGTACTGTACTGTCTGTTAAATCTCTTTGTAATCTTGATACAGGAAGTTTTGAGGACAGGTGTTCGAATAAAGCATTTGCAAGCCCTAGATTCCCCTCAGAATTTTCAAAATCAATCGGGTTTACTTTATGAGGCATTGCAGATGAACCAACCTCATTTTTGTTTATTTTTTGTTTGAAATAATCCATAGAAATATATGACCAGACATCTCTGTTAAAATCAATAATTATGGTATTTATTCTTTTCAAACAATCAAATAAAGAAGCTAGATGATCATAGTGTTCAATTTGAGTTGTAGGAAATGAATGATAAAGCCCTAAATCAGTAACTAATTTATTAGCAAAGTTTTTCCAATCTATAGATGGAAAAGCAATAATATGTGCATTAAAGTTACCGGTTGCTCCACCAAATTTAGCTGCAAATGGAATTGAATGTAAATGTTTTAATTGCTCATCAATTCTAACTTTAAAAACGTTAATTTCTTTACCTAGTCTTGTTGGTGAAGCTGGTTGGCCGTGAGTACGTGCTAACATAGAAATATCATCATATTCTAAAACTTTTTCACCAAGCAACTTTACCAATTCATTTAATTCAGGAAGATAAATTTTTGATAAAGCGTCTTTAATTGAAAGAGGAACAGCTGTATTGTTTATATCTTGAGATGTAAGACCAAAATGTATGTACTCCAAATATTTATCTAATTTTAAATTTTTAAATTTATTTTTAATAAAGTATTCAACTGCTTTAACATCATGATTAGTTTCCTTTTCTATCTCTTTAACAGAAATAGCATCTTTATAAGAAAAATTTAAATATATATTTTTTATATTTTGAATAGATTCTTGAGGAAAACCTTTGAAAGCAGGAATTTTAGTTTTTGTTAATGCTATAAAGTATTCAATCTCTACTAAGACTCTATATTTAATAAGAGCCTGTTCTGAAAAATAGTTTGAATATCCTTTAGTTTTATTATAATACCTACCATCAATTGGAGTTATGGCATTAAGAGTATTTAAGGTCATGACAATTCATTTTAATGGGGTACAAATGTAAGCTTTTAAAAATAGTTATTTTCTATTAAGAACTTTAAATTCTTCGTAACAACCGCTGATAGCATCAAGAATTTGTAAATCATTAGCGGTCAGAATAAAGCTATCTGAAAAATTACAGTTTCTTAAAATTTCATCAATATCAATTTTTTGAACTTGAAGTAATTCAACTAATGTTTCTCTATCAAATTTTGAGGATAAAAGTTCGCGTATTCTGAAATCTTCTTTCATTTGTTGTAATTTTTTAAACTGTCTAGGTTGTTTTCCAAATAAATTATAAAGAAAATCAGCTGGATTAAAAATAGCATTAATTACTTTTGAAAATGCTCCTGAATTTCTGGATCCTCCCTCATATCCACGCGAGGGTAATCCGGGAATACTGTAACGATAAGATTGACTTACTGGAACATTCTTAGCATCAATTTCAAGATATCCAGTTAATTCATATGGCTTTACAATAACTTCTTCTAAAGCATATGCTAGTTCAGTCAGTTGAATTTTAGAATTTTTAAATTTTAATAAATCGTTAGTCACTCTAACTTTAATTGATTTAAATCCTAAATAAGATAGATAAAGCGTGTCATTTAATTTTGCAGGAATCTCAAACTTACCTTTCTTGTCTGATATAACACCTATCACTTGACTTAAATTGATTATGTGTACACTTGGGATCGGTTTGTTGTCTGAAGAGTTTTCAACAAATGCTGTTAGATTTTGATTTTGTGAAAAAGTTAAGTTTGAAAAAAATCCAAAAGCAATAGCGAGAAATAAAAATTTAAAAAATTTATTCATGGATTTCAAAAATACAAGTAATTAAAGATATACTATCATTTTAAATAAAATTTAACAAAAAAATTATGCTATAAAGTTTATCAATTTTTTTATTGCTAATGATCTATGACTTATTAAATTTTTTTCTCTTAATGTAAGTTCTGCAAAAGATTTATTATATCCTATCGGTGAAAAAATCGAATCATATCCAAATCCGTTTTTTCCAATAGGATTTTTCAAAATCTCACCTTCAACTATTCCTTCAAAAGTATGAATTTTGTTATCAAGAATTAACGCTATTACAGTCTTGAATCTTGCATTTCTATTTTTTTTATTCTCCAATTCTTTCAACAGTTTTTCGATATTGTCTTTTGAATTACATGCAGTTCCTGCATATCTTGCAGAATGAACACCAGGTTTTCCATTTAAAGTTTCAACCTCCAATCCTGTATCATCAGAAAAAACATTAATATTGAATTTATTATAAATATATTTTGCTTTGTAAATTGCATTTTTCTCAATAGTATTTTCATTTTCTGGAACTTCTTCATCAAATTTTAAATCTTTAAAACTTATAATATTTACATTTTTTGGGATAATTTTATTTATTTCTATCAATTTATTTTGATTTCCTGTTGCGAATATTAAGTCCATATTTTAATCATTATGATAAGGGTGGTTATTTAAAATTGTATAAGCTCTGTACAATTGTTCCATAAAAAATAATCTGATTATTTGATGTGAAAATGTCATTCTTGATAAAGATATTAGCCCTACAGACTTACTGTATAAATCTTTGGAAAATCCAAAAGCTCCTCCAATTACAAAAACAATCGTTTTACTTTCTTGAAATTTAATTTTTAAAAATTCAGCGAACTCTCTAGAATCATAATTTTTACCTTTTTCGTCAAGTAAAAAAAGAATTTCATTCTTTTTAATTTTTTTTAAAATATTTTCACTCTCAATTTTTTTTATCTCGCTTGCATTATTTTTTTTTGTTTTTGAAGAGTTGACCTCAATTATTTTGAAATTATTAAAAAAATTAATTCGTTTAACATATTTTTCTATTATGGTTATTAATTCTTGATTTTTAGTTTTTCCCACAACGATTAACTTAATCTGCATAAACCTAATATTTGATGAATTTTAATTTTATATTTATTTGTAAATATATGTTAATGATTACTATTGTTTTTTCAATGTTAATAAAAAACTGATGATGAATTTTATTGATGTAATTATTCCACTTCCAATAAAATCTACTTTTACCTACAGTATTAATAAAGATGAGTTTAATTTTATTAAACCTGGATTTAGAGTTATGGTTCCCTTTGGTAAATCTAAATTTATTACAGGAATTGTTATTCAAAAACACAATGAAGTCCCGATTTCTTATGAACCTAAAGAAATTGAATTTATAATTGATAAAGAGCCATGTGTCACCCAAAGTCAACTGATTTTTTTCAAATGGATTTCAGAATACTATATGACTCCAATAGGTCAAGTTATAAAAGTCGCTTTACCAAAGCTATTGTTACTTAAAAGCGAAAGCGAAATAATATTATTAAAACAAGATATTTCAGATTTTAATGTCAATATAAATTCAAAATTTGTTTTTGATTTATTGATGATAAATAAAAAATTTTCATATAAAGATTTAATTGGAAAATTAGAAAAATCGAAAATTAATAAAGCCATAAATGAACTATTATTATATTCAATAATTTCTGTAAAGGAAGAAGTTTATGATTACTTTAAACCCAAAATAATTAATTTAATTTCTATTGACAAAAATATTTCTCTAAATGAACTAGAGAAGAAACTAAAAAGAAAAAGATCTCAATTAATTGTTGCAAAAGGATTGAAATTTAACAAAAAACAATCACAATTTACTTTTGATGAACTAATTAATTTGTACAGTGTTTCAAGAGTAACTATTAATAATTTAATTAAATCAAAAATATTATTAAAATCTGAAAAAGTAATTAATAGAACTCAATTTGAAATTGAAGAATTAATTAAACCTAAAAAATTAAGTGTTATTCAAAACAATGCATTAACTGAAATAGAATCAAATTTTTTAGAAAAAAATGTTTCTCTTCTACATGGAGTCACGTCCTCTGGAAAAACTGAGATATATGTAAATTTAATAGAAAAAGAGTTAAATAGGAACAATCAAGTGTTGTATTTAGTTCCTGAAATCTCACTAACAACTCAGTTAATAGTAAGATTAAAAAAATATTTTGGAGACAAATTATTAGTTTATCATTCAAAATACTCATTAGACCAAAGAACTGAAATTTGGAAAAATGTTTTAAAAAGCTCTGGTAAAATAATTTTAGGTGCTAGATCATCAATTTTTTTGCCCTACAACAGTTTGAGTCTTATTATAGTTGACGAAGAACATGAAAATGCTTTTAAACAATTTAATCCAGCACCTAGATACAACGCTAGAGATTGTGCAATTTATTTAGGAATGCTTCACAGTGCCAAAACATTGTTAGGATCTGCAACTCCCAGTGTTGAGTCTTATTTTAATGCTATTTCAAATAAATATGGATTAATAAAAATAATTAAAAGATATAATGATATCGAGTTGCCTAATATTCTTTTGAACGATTTAAAAGAATCTACTATAAAAAATAAAATGATTGGAAGTTTTTCTGAAACTTTATTATCCAATATAAAATCAACTTTGATAAATAAAAAACAAGTTATTATTTTTCAAAATAGAAGAGGTTATTCACCTTATCAAGAATGTGAAGCATGTGGTTATGTCTTTAACTGTAAAAACTGTGACGTTGCATTAACATACCATAGAATTTCTGACGAATTAAAATGTCATCATTGTGGGTACTGTGTTAAAAATGAAAACAAATGTTTGAAATGTTCTTCAAATTCACTTACCAAAAAAGGGTTGGGTACTCAGAAAATTGTTGAAGAATTAAGAGAGTATTTTCCAGATTACAAAGTTGAAAGAATGGATCAAGATTCAACCAAAAATAAAAATTCATTTTTTAAATTAATTAATGATTTTGAAGAGAATAAATTTCAAATACTTGTCGGTACTCAAATGCTCAGTAAAGGATTAGATTTTAAAAATGTTGAACTGGTTGGAGTTATTAATGCTGATAATTTAATTTATTTCCCTGATTTTAGATCCCAGGAAAAATGTTTCCAATTAATTCAACAAGTTGCTGGAAGATCTGGCAGAGACAAATCTAGAGGAAATGTAATAGTTCAGACTTTTAATCCTAAACATAGTATTATGGAGAAAATAAAGAACAATGATTATTTAGGCATGTTTAATGAGCAATTGAAAGAAAGACACCTATTTGATTATCCACCATATTCAAGAATTATAAAAATCATATTAAAACACAAAAACAAAGAAACTTTAAAAAATGGTTCATTATGGTTTTTTAAAAGTTTAAAAACCAGATTTAAAGACAAAGTTTTTGGACCTGAATTTCCTTTAATCCCTAGAATTCAAAACAGATATATAAATATTATACAAATAAAAATTCCTGTAGACAAAAACTTAGTAAAAAGTAAAAAAATTATTTTAAAAACACACTCTAGTTTCGAGTCTGTATCAAAATTTAGAAGCATACAGGTTTCTATTGATGTAGATCCTTATAATTAAATACGAATAGAATTTTGTTAGTGTATATTAAAAATGTATTTTTGCGACCAATTTTTAATAAAATATATGAATCATTACGAGGCTGTTTTCATTTTAAATCCCGTTTTATCTGAAGATCAGGTAAAGGAGACAGTGAAAAAATTTGAAGACTTTTTAATTAGCGAAGGATCTGAAGTTATCTCAGTTGAACACTGGGGTCTAAAAAAACTAGCTTATCCTATCCAAAACAAACAAAGTGGATTTTATAATCTTATTGATTTTAAAGCTGCTAACACTACAGTTGAATCATTTGAAACTGAGTTAAAAAGAGACGAAAGAATTATGCGATACTTAAACGTTAAGTTAGATAAATACGCTGATGCTTGGTCTATCAAAAGAAGAGAACGAAACACTAAAAAAGCTTAATTATGTCAACATTAGAACAAGCAGGTAAAGCAAATCAAGGAGAAATTAGATACCTTACTCCATTAGATATTGCAACAAAAAACAGCAAAAAATATTGTATGTTTAAAAGATCTGGAATCAAGTATGTTGATTACAAAGACCCGGATTTTCTTTTGAGATTTATTAATGAACAAGGTAAGATTTTGCCAAGAAGATTAACAGGGACATCTTTGAAATATCAAAGAAAAGTTTCAGTTGCTGTTAAAAGAGCAAGACACTTAGCACTTTTACCTTACCAAGCAGACATGTTAAAATAATATTATGGAATTAATTTTAAAAAATGACGTACCTAACTTAGGTTTCAAAGACGATTTAGTTTCTGTTAAAAATGGATATGGAAGAAATTATTTAATTCCTCAAGGATTAGCTATACTAGCTACACCATCCTCAAAAAAAGTTTTAGCTGAAAATATAAAACAAAGAGAGTTTAAAGAAAAAAAGGCTGTTGATGAAGCCAATAAATTAGTAAAAAAACTTAGTAAGTTAGAACTAAAAATTGGAGCTAAATCTGGAACAGGTGGAAAATTATTTGGTTCTATTTCTAGTTCGGATTTAAATAGTGAATTATCCAACCTTGGATTTGATTTTGATAAAAAAATTATTAAAATCATGGGAGGATCTGTTAAAAGACTTGGTACCTATGTAGCTACTTTAAGACTACATAGAAATGTCATTCACGAATTATCTTTTGAAGTAATTAAAGCTGTAGATTAAACATATTTAATAATATTTTAAAATCTGATTCTATTTTCTTAAAAAAATCAGATATTTGTTTTATTATTAATTATACATAATGTCTAACACACCTTCTAATCCTAAAGGAACTAGAGATTTTCTGCCATCAGAGCTTTCTAAAAGAAATTATATTATAGATATTCTTAAAAAGAATTTCAAGAGATTTGGCTTCTCTGAAATTGAGACTCCAGCTCTTGAAAAAACTAGTACTCTCTTAGGTAAATACGGAAATGAAGGTGATAGATTAGTTTTTAAGATCCTAAATTCAGGAGAAAAAGTAAAAAAAGCAGATATTAATGCATTAAAGTCTAATGATTTAAAATCATTTACTAAGTCAGTGTCTGAAAAGGGTCTAAGATATGATTTAACAGTTCCTTTAGCAAGATATGTTGCACAACATCAAAATAACTTAACATTTCCTTTTAAGCGTTTTCAAATTCAATCTGTTTGGAGAGCGGATCGCCCTCAGCATGGAAGATTTCAAGAATTCACTCAATGTGATGCAGATGTGGTTGGAAATAATTCAATTTTTCAAGAAATTGAATTAATAAAATTGTATGACAGAATTTTTAGTGAATTAGGTTTCGATGATTTAATCTTTAAAATTAATCATAGGCTTATTTTAAAAGGAATTGCAGATTATATTGGTCTTGATGATAATTTAAATGAATTTGTTTCAATAATTGATAAACTTGATAAAATTGGTCTTGATTCAGTTATTGATGAAATTAAAGAAAAGTTTAAATATGTTTCAATTTCAAAACTTGAAAATTTATTAAAAAACAAATCTTTAAGTTTTGAAAATATTTCACTAATATTAAAAGATATTCCTCTAGCAAAAAAAGGGTTAGAAGATTTAAAAAGTGTGTTTGATTTCATTTCTAGTAAATCTATAAAAAATGAAATTAGATTTGATTTAACTCTTGCAAGAGGTCTTAATTATTATACAGGAACAATTGTTGAAGTTGTTTCAAAATCTAATACAAGACTAGGTTCACTTGGTGGAGGTGGAAGATATGACGATTTGACCTCTTTGTTTAACATGAAAAATACTAGTGGGGTAGGAATTTCCTTTGGCCTTGATAGAATTTTTATTTTAATGGAAGAAAAAAAAATATTTCCTAATCACTTAAAAAATAGTTTTGATGTTATTATTATCAATTTTGGAATCAAGTATTTAAAAGAAATCTACTCTTTTATTGATTTACTTCGAAATGAAAATAATAAAGTATTGATTTTCCCCGACAAAGTTAAACTTAATAAACAATTTTCTTATGCCAATAAACATAATGCTCGATATGCTATTCTTTTTGGCGAAAATGAATTTAATAATAATGAAATTATAATAAAAAATATGATAAAAGGGACTCAATCTGTCCATGATTTAAAAGATTTGAATACAAATATTTTACAGTAATTTTTTTTAATTAAATAGTAATATTTTCAGTTAAGATTTCTAAAATGAAAAACATAGCTGTTATTGGTGGTGGAGCTGCAGGTTTTTTTTCTGCAATTTCTGTTAAGACACATTATCCAAATTATAATGTAGTACTATTTGAAAAAAGTCCTAAAATTCTTTCAAAAGTAAAAATTTCAGGTGGTGGAAGATGTAATGTAACAAATTCAACAAGTGATGTTAGTGTTTTAACTAAAGCTTATCCCAGGGGAGGTAAAAAATTAAAAAATATATTTCATCAATTTGGAACTAAACATACCAGAAATTGGTTTGAAAATAGGGGTGTTCCATTGAAGGTTGAGTCTGACGGTAGAGTTTTTCCAATTTCCAATAGTTCACAATCTATTATTGATTGTTTGGTTAACGAATGTGAAGAAAATAATATTAAAATAGAATTATTAAAATCTGTGGTAGGTTTATCAAAAGTAAAATCAAAATGGATTATTGATTTTAAAGACACTAGTAGCTCAACACCTTATGATAGTGTTATTGTTGCCTCTGGTGGATCTCCTAAATTAAAAGGATTTGATTGGTTAAAAATCATTGGTCATAAAATTATTAATCCCATACCATCTCTTTTTACTTTTAATATGCCCAACGAATCAATTACAAGTCTGTCTGGAATTTCATTAAAGAGAGTAAAAATAAAAATTCTAGATACAAAAATTGAAATTTCAGGCCCTCTTCTTATTACACATTGGGGGATGAGTGGTCCTGTTATTTTGAAAGCATCTTCATTTGGTGCACGAGATTTATTTGAAAAGAAATATTTTTTTGAATTACAAGTAAATTGGTTAATTGAAAGTAATACTGAAATTTTATTTAATACGCTAGAGAAGTATTCAATACTACATTCAAAAAAAATATTAACTAAACAAAACCCATTTAAACTGCCTTCACGTCTTTGGAGTTTTTTAATTTCAAAGTTTAATTTGTCTGATGATAAAAAGTGGGGAGAACTTGGTAAAAAAAATATGAGAAAGCTTATAGAGTTCTTAACAAAGGATATTTATAAAGTTTCTGGTAAAACAACCTTCAAAGAGGAATTTGTAACCTGTGGTGGAGTTTCTTTAGAATCTATTGATATCAAAACTTTACAAAGTAATACTACAAATGATCTTTATTTTGCCGGAGAAGTACTTGATATTGATGGTATTACCGGTGGATATAACTTTCAATGTGCGTGGTCTACAGGATATATAGCAGGAAAGTTAGGGAATTAATTTAATCTTAGTAGCGAGAGGGAGATTTGAACTCCCGACCTCCGGGTTATGAATCCGACGCTCTAACCAACTGAGCTATCTCGCCATTATAAAATGCGCGTAAATATATAAACAAATTATATAGGGGCAAACTAAGAATAAAAAATATTTAAAATTCTTTTTTAGAATTAATTTAATCTATATATTGCCATTTATGGATTTAAAAGAAAAGTTCGAAATAGAGTTTCCTATTCAAGCCTCTCCACATATGTTATATCAATACATATCCTCTGCATCTGGTTTGTGTGAATGGTTTGCTGACGATGTGAATTCTAGAGGAAAATCCTTTTCTTTTTTGTGGGATGGCTCTGAGGAAATTGCTGATTTAATTTCATCAAAATCTGATTCTTTTGTTAAATATAGATGGATGGATGAATCTGAAGATCAAGACAAATGCTTTTTTGAAATTAGGATTGTTGTAGACGAGATAACAAAGGATGTTTCATTGATGGTAACTGATTTTGCATATTCGGATGAAGTTGAAGAATCAAAAATGATTTGGGAAAGTCAAATAGCTGATTTAAAAAAATTAGTAGGTTCATCTTAATTATTCAATGATAAATTATAACGAAAAATTTATTTATGAATCTGAACACGATTTATTAAATAGAGGATTTCTTTACGGAGATTCTATCTTTGAATCTATAAAAATCATAAATAATAAAATTATTTTTTGGGAAGACCATTACATGCGTTTAATGTCCTCAATGAGAATTGCAAGGATTGAAATTCCTCAAAATTATACCCCGGAATTTTTCAGATCACAAATTTTAAATACTATTTGCAAAGTAAATTCTGATTTTTGTGGAAGAGTTAGATTATCTATTTTTAGAGAGGGTGGTGGATATTACACTCCAGTCTCAATGTCACCAAGTTTTATAATTCATTGCGCCTTTAGTGAAAGCAACAATTTTTTAATAAATGATTGTGATTTTAAAGTTGACTTATTTAAAGACTATTATATTCATGATAATTTATTGTCCAACCTAAAAACTAATAATAAATTAATTAACGTTCTTGCTGGAATTTATTCAAAGGAAAATAATTTAGATAATTGTATTTTGTTAAATAATAAAAAAAATGTTGCAGAATTTTTAAATGGTAATTTGTTTATTGTAAATCAAAAAAATATTATAACACCAAGCTTAGATTCAGGATGCTTAAAGGGTATTATGAGAAAAAAAATTATTGAATACTCCAATTTTTTTCCTGAATATAATTTAGAAGAAACAACAATATCTCCTTTTGAATTACTTTCGGCACAAGAGATATGGTTAACTAATTCTGTTATGGGAATTGTTCCTGTCACCTCATACAGAAATAAAACTTTTACTAATGATTTAGCAAAGGTTTTTATTGATTTTTTGAACAAAAAAGTGACTGATTTTTAATTATGTTGCGGATTTTCAGGCGAATTAGACCATAGTAAATATTTACCTCCAATTTTTTCGAGTTTATCTTTCCAAATACTAATTTTTTCTTGAAAAGGTAATTTTTCTACATTCTCATTTTTAGCTAAAATCCAGGACTTATTTTCTATTTCATTATTTAGTTGTTCCTTTTCCCAACCAGAATAACCTAAAAAAAATTTTATTTCATTTTTTTTTATTTTATTTTCATTTATTAATTCTACTAATATATCAAAGTTCCCTCCCCAATAGAGATTGTCTTTAATCTTAATAGAGTTTTTTATTAATGATGGAATTTTGTGTATAAAATAAAGATTTTCTTTCTCTACTGGTCCTCCATTATATATAGGAAAATTGATGTTAAATTCTGGAAGTAAGTCTACGGTAGAGTAATCGGATTTTTTATTTATAATAAAACCAACTGTTCCAGATTCATTTTGTTCAGCAATCAATATAACTGATCGATTAAAAGTTAAATCGTGTTGAATTGTTGGTTCAGCAAAAAGAACGTAACCTTTTTTCAACTTAAATTAGTATTATTAAGTGATTTGAATCCGTTATTGAATTCTATATTAGTCATCATTTTTTTTCCTTCCATTTTTAACTCTAAAACTTCTATCATTCCAGAGCCTGTTGTTATTAATAATGTATTTTTACTCATTATAATAGTACCAGGTTTATGCTTTTTATTTATAAAGGCTGAGTACTTTCTTGATTTATAAATTTTCAATATTTTTTTATTTTCGTTGATTGAAGTCCATGCCGATGGATAAGGATTAAGTCCTCTTATAAAATTATGAACTTCGTTCAAGGGCTTGCCCCAGTCGATTTTTGTGTTTTCTCGATTTAATTTTGGAGCTTTTAAATATTCTGTACTTTCTTTTTGTTTAATACTTTTAAAACCTTTTTTATTTATTTTTTCTAATGTTGAAAGAATTGTGAGAGCACCAATTTTTTTTAATTTGTTATATAATTCTCCAGTATTTTCATTTTCTAAAATTGAAACCTTTTTTTGCTCTATAATTTCACCACAATCAATGTTTTCATTTATATAAAATGTAGAAACACCTGTCTCCTTTAACCCATTAATAATCGCCCAATGTATCGGAGCAGCTCCTCTTAAGTTCGGTAATAATGAGGCGTGCAAATTTATAGTTCCCTTTTTTGGAATTTCCCATAAAATTTTAGGAAGCATTCTAAATGCTACAACTATAAAAATATCAGGATTTAATAATTTTATTTTATTAATAAAATCGAAATCTTTTAAATTTCTAGGTTGTAGAATTTTTAATTTATTTTTTATTGAATATTTTTTTATTTCAGATATTTTTATTTTTTTCCCCCTCCCAGCTGGTTTGTCTTCAGAAGTTACTACTGCTATAATATTATGGTTAGATTTTACCAGAACGTCTAAGCATTCAACTGCAAATTCAGGTGTTCCCATAAATATAATATTCATAATTATTCTTTTAATAATTTTAATATGGAGTTGATTCTCTGTTTTACACTATCTTTTTCAAGGGTAATAATTTCTATCTCAAAATCCTTGTAAATTTTAACTATTTCACTATGAATTTGCTTACATTGTTCAAAGCTTTCATAACGCTGTGAATCATTTACATAAATTTCTTTCCATGGTGGAAGAATGAAAATTTTATCATAAACTATTTCTTTTGCTCTTTCAATAAAAAAATCATCATATTTAATTTTTATAAAATTTAAATAAGCAATTATCTCATGTACTCCTCTGTCAAAAAATGTATATTCTTCATTTTGAATTTTCTTATATTGATTTGATCTTAAAACCATTAACCTCTTACTAAACTCAATTGGGTCTTTTAAAAAAAACTGCTCAACTCCTTTTTTCTGCTCATTCTCTGTAATTTCTCTACTAATTTCTTTTTCACAATTAAAACCTTGTTTTTCTAATCCTTTTATAAGTTCAGTTTTTCCTGTTCCAGGACCACCAGTTATTAATATTTTTTTATTCATAATATGAACTGCAAAATAAACAATTAATAGTACTTTCTGCATATATTTGTACCGTGATTGATGATAATAAAAGTTTTTATGAAAGATTAGAAAAGCAATTGTCTGAATCTTCTAAATGGCCTAGTATATATAGGTTTAAGTTCATTGTTAAGTCTGAGACTAAAAATTTTGATCAACTTAAATCTGTTTTTGCTGATATTGAAAATATTAAAATTTCGTCTAGAACTTCCTCAAATAATAAATTTACAAGCTATTCGATCACAGCAAAAATGAAATCACCTAGTATTATCATAAAAAAATATAAATTAGCTTCAAAGATTGAAGGAATAATTTCATTATGATTTAATTTTATTAAATTTGTTAAACTTCATTTTTTAAATTACCCGAACATTGATAGATAACTTACAATATAACACGGAACGCACTAAACTTATAATTCCAGAATATGGAAGACATTTACACAAGATGATTGACCAAGCTTTAGCCTGTGAAAACAGAGCTGATCGAAGTAATTTGGCAAAAGCAATTATTGGTGTAATGGGAAATATGAACCCTCATTTAAGAGATGTCCCTGAATTTCAACATAAACTATGGGATCAATTATTTATTATGTCTGACTTTGCCTTAGACATTGATTGTCCATATCCTCTTCCCTCCAAAGAGGTATTTAATCAGAGGCCTGATAAATTAAAATATCCCCAGAATTTTCCTAAATATCGTTTTTATGGAAATAATATTAAACGAATGATAGATATTGCTGTAAACTGGGAAGAAGGAGATATGAAAAAAGAACTTATTTATGTGATAGCAAATCACATGAAAAAGTGTTTTTTAAATTGGAATAAAGATACAGTAGAAGATGATGTAATATTTAATCATTTAAATGAGCTTTCAAACGGAAAAATAATTTATTCCTCTGATAATAAACCATTATCTGATTCTCAAAATTTGATTAAGCTTACAAATAAAAAATTTGGTAAAACACCTGTTCATAAAAACAATAAAAAGCATTATCGAAATTTTAAAAAAAGAAATAATAATTAATTGCTTTTAAAATGGGTACTTTTTCAATACAAGGTGGTGTTAAATTAAAAGGAGATGTAATTCCTCAGGGAGCAAAAAACGAAGCATTACAGGTTATTTGTGCTTGTTTACTTACAAAAGAGAAAATTGTAATCGAAAATATTCCTGAAATTATTGATGTTTTAAAATTAATCGATTTATTAAGTTCCTTAGGAGTTAAAGTAATTAGAATTAATAAAAATAAATACTCATTCCAAGCAGATGATGTTAATGTTGATTACTTAAGTTCTAAAGAATTTAAAACCAAAGGAAGTAGCTTAAGAGGATCGATTATGATTGTTGGGCCTCTTTTAGCTAGATTTGGAAAAGGTTATATTCCTAAACCCGGTGGTGATAAAATTGGTAGAAGAAGATTAGATACTCATTTTCTAGGCTTAATAAAACTTGGAGCTTCGTTCAGATATAACAAAGAAGAATATTTTTACGGGGTTGAAGCTAAAGAGCTAAAAGGTTCGTTTATTTTACTTGATCAGGCATCTGTTACAGGAACCGCTAATGTATTGATGGCATCTGTTTTAGCTACAGGAAAAACTGAAATTTATAATGCAGCTTGTGAACCCTATATACAACAGCTTTGTAAAATGTTACAAGCTATGGGTGCAAATATTTCTGGAGTTGGTTCAAATTTATTGATTGTAAATGGAGTTAAAACTTTAAAAGGCTGCGTTCATAAAGTTTTGCCAGATATGATTGAAATTGGAAGTTGGATAGGTTTGGCAGCTATGACTAAAAGTCAAATTACTATAAAAAATGTTAGTTGGAAAAACCTTGGTCAAATACCAAACGTTTTTAGAAAGCTAGGTATAAAGATAGAAAAACGTAATGATGATATTTTTATTGACGAACATAAAGATGGCTATGAAATTCAAAATTATATTGACGGATCTGTACTAACTGTTTCTGATGCCCCTTGGCCTGGATTTACACCCGATTTATTAAGTATTGTCTTAGTAGTTGCTACGCAAGCAAGAGGAAGTGTTTTGATTCATCAAAAAATGTTTGAAAGCAGATTGTTTTTTGTTGATAAATTAATTGATATGGGAGCTAAAATAATTTTGTGTGATCCTCACAGAGCAAATGTAATCGGTCATGATTTTAAATCACGATTAAAGGCTACTACGATGGTATCTCCTGATATAAGAGCGGGTATTTCATTGCTAATAGCTGCACTTTCAGCTACAGGAGAAAGTGTTATCCACAACATTGAACAAATTGATAGAGGATACGAGAATATAGATCGAAGATTAAGAGCTCTTGGAGCAAAAATCGAAAGAATTTAATTTCTCTTTGATATTTTATTTCCTGTAGACCTTTGCCTAGTGCATTTAAATCTATTAACAGTGTTGTCTCTTAGTTTAAGATGTTTTGTTTTTCTTCCTTGAACTCTTTTTCTCCACATTGCAAAACTTTTTGATTTCATCTCTCTTCTCATCAGTGTGATGACTTCTTTTTCATTTAGACCAAATTGAAAATTGATAGCTTCAAAAGGAGTTCTGTCTTCCCAAGCCATTTCTATAATTCTATCAATTTGAATAAGATCAAGTTTATTCATATCATAAATTTTTTATAAAATTATCCGCATCTAAAAGTAACTTCTCTTTTTTTAGTACATCCATTTTGTCATAACTACTTAAAAGCATTCTCATTCTAGGATTTTTTTTAAAAAACTCTCTTTGCTTGTCCATAAATGACCAAAACAAACCATCCCAAATTTCACTCCAATCACCTTTCTTGTAGTCACTCATTTTAATTATATAATTGCTGCTGCTTATATAGGGTTTCGTAGACATAAGTCCTCCATCAGCGAATTGACTCATACCATATACGTTAGGAACCATAACCCAGTCATAAGAATCTATAAAAAGTTCCATAAACCATTTGTATACTTCATCAGGGTCAAATTCACATAAAACCATAAAATTTCCCAAAATCATAAGCCGTTCTATATGATTTGCATATCCAGATTTGTTAACTTTCTTAATGGTATCATCAACAGGGTCTATTCCAGTAGATCCATTATAAAATGATTTTGGAATCTTTCTTTTAAAGTTCCAATAATTCTTAGTTCTTTCCTCTGACCCTTTACATACATACACACCTCTTATAAATTCTCTCCATCCAATTATTTGTCTAATAAATCCTTCCACAGAATTCAATGGGATATTATTTTTTTTATAGAAATTTATTGATTCTTCTAATATATATTTTGGGTTTAATAAACCTGAATTTATTAAAGGAGATAAAATACTGTGGTTTATTATAGATTCTTTTATTAATATAGCATCTTCATAAGTTCCAAATTCATTGTATCTGGTATTTAGAAAATTTGAAAACCATTTTTTGGATGTTTTAAAATCTGTAGGATATAATTGAGAACTATTTAATTCTCCATAATTTTTAGAAAAATACTTAGAAACATATTTTAATGAATCATTGTGACTTTTACTATTTAAAAAGGTATAATCTATAATTGGGGTATGTTTATTTTTTGGGTATTTCTTTCTATTTAAATCATCATATGTCCATTTACCTCCCTCTGGTTTGTTTTCATTATCTAAAAGCACACTAAATTTAATTCTCTGATTTTTATAAAAGGACGTTTGAAAAAGTTTTTTTTTAGTCGGACTAAAAAAAGGAATCAACTCACTTTTTTTAGTAAGAAATAGAGGGTTTTCATGAATATTTATATTTATTTTTTCTTTTAAACAGGAAGAAATAATTCTTTTTTCTAACCAATTATCGACAGGATTATAAATATTAATCTCTTTAATTTTAATATTTTTTAGAAAAACTCTTACATCGGATTCATTGTCGAATGAATTTATATATTTTACATTTTTCCCTTTGCCTTTTAAATAACTATAATAATTTATCATAGAATCTCTATGAAATAATATTTTTTGCTTGTGAAATTTGTATTGATTAAAAAACAAATATTCTTCAATTAAAAAAGTTGTGTTCGAGTTCTCTAAGATTGTACTTTCCTCGAAAAGTTGGTTTGGAAAAATTAAATTTATATTCAATTGTTTAAAGCTTTTTTATAAGTTGATAGACATCTTTCTCTGGCTTTTTTATGATCTACTATTTGATTTATATATTTATTGCTTTCAAATTCAGGAACCCATTTTTTTACGTATTCAAAGTGTTTGTCAAATTTTTTTAGTTGCTCGTGCGGATTAAATATTCTAAAGTATGGTGCTGCATCTACACCACATCCTGCAACCCATTGCCAATTACCAACATTACTAGCAGTCTCATAATCAAATAATTTTTCTCTAAAATATGCTTCTCCCCATCTCCAATCAATAAGTAAATGTTTACATAAAAAGCTACCTACAACCATTCTAACTCTGTTGTGCATGAATCCAGTTTTATTTAATTCTCTCATACCAGCATCAACTAAGGGGTATCCAGTTTTACCTTTACACCATTTTTTGAAATCATTTTCATTATTTAACCATTCTATTCTTTCATATTTTGGTTTAAAACTTTCTGTAACTGTTTTTGGGAAATGATAAAGAATTTGTTGAAAAAACTCTCTCCAAATCAATTCTTTTAAAAACGTATTGTTGTTTGATTTACACGCTTTCGTTATTAATTTTCTTGTACTAATAGTTCCAAATCTTAATTGCACACCTGCTTTTGATGTTCCGTTAAAACTTGGGAAATTTCTTTTTGATTCGTAATTTTTAATTATTTCATTAGATGTGTCACTTTTTAAATACTTAATCTCAGATTTTGTGAATCCAATAGATTTTGTTTCAAATTCATTGTTATTAATTAGTAATTTATCAATTAAATTTTCTGATGGATAACTAGCAACACCTTGTTCATTCATTTTATTAATCCATTTTTTTGAAAAAGGAGTGTATACTTTATAAGGTGTTCCATCATCTTTTACAATTTCATTTTTTTCGAACAAAACATGATCTTTGAAATCGCAAAATTGTATTTTATTATTTTCCAGCAATTTTTGGATAACAAGATCTCTTTTGATTGAGTAGGGTGTGTAATCCCTGTTAACATATACTTTTTTTACATCAAACTTATTTATTAGTTTAGAAAAAACTTCCTTTGGATATCCATAAAAACTAGAAATTGACTTATTCTTTTTTGAAAGTGAATTATTTATTTCTGAAATCGAATAATTTATATAATCAATTCTATGATCAATTTTTTTTAATTTATCTAATATGTTTTTATCATATATAAAAATTGGAAGCACTGAGTCATTATCTTTTAAGGCATAGTATAAACCTTTATTGTCATCTATTCTTAGATCTCTTCTAAACCAAAAAATTGAAATTTCTTTTTTCAATTATGAGAGATTAATTGATGACATTCCACCATCTATTCCAAATATTTGTCCAGTAATCCATGAGCTGTTGTCACTTAATAAATGTACAACAGTGTTAGCTATATCATTAGGGTTTCCGTGCCTCTTTAGCGGATGCTTTTCTCCAACTTTTTCTTTTTTTAAATCATTGTTTAAAAATCTTTCAGCCATTGGAGTATCTGTTAGAGACGGTGCAATGACATTAACTCTTAAACCTGGAGCATATTCAGCTGCTAATGACCTGGCAAAACCTTCAATTGCACCTTTAGATGCTGAAACGCTAGTATGAAACGGCATTCCAACTTTTACAGCAACTGTACTGAATAAAACAACACTGGAATTTCCAGATTTTTTTAGATTATTTATAACTTTTTGAAGAGATTTTACCATTGATAAAAAATTTATATTCAAATCTTCCTCAAATGTGCTAAGTTTTAAGCTTCTAAAAGGTCTTAAGTTAATACTGCCAGGACAGTATACAAAACCATGTAACTCTTCAGGAATTGATTCAGAATTTAATTCATCGCACAAAACATCATATTTAATGTGATTTACATTTAAATCTTTAAAATTATTATTAGTTCTGCTAGCAACATAAATGTTATGTTGAGTATGTATTTGTTTAATAGTTTCATATCCAATTCCGGATGAACCTCCAATGAACAAAATATTTTTTTTCATAATTTTATAATTTACCAAAAAGTTTTACTAGTTTTTTTTCTCTGAATTTAAAAATATCTCTGAGCTTATTTTTTATAAATAAAGGATGGGCAATTTGCCCTAAAATTCCAAAAGGTATTTTATAATCTACAATATCTTCCATTTCTATGCCACCATCAATTTCTTTTATAAAGTGTTTATGGTGCCACAAGGAGTAGGGGCCAAATCTTTGTTCATCTACAAAATATTCATTCTCTTTTACATGGGTTATTTCTGTTACCCATTTTAAGGTTATTCCTAAAATAGGAGTGACTTTGTATTGAATTATTTGTCCGGCAAAAATTGATCTATCAGCTCCACTAAGAATTTTGAAATTCATGTATTTCGGAGTTATTTCTGCAAGGTTTTTGGGATTGCTCAAAAACTTCCAAGCTTCAGAGGCTGAAATTGGTAGTTTTTGTTTTGTTTTAATTTGAAATATTTTCAAGTTTAATTTTTATTAATATAAACAAAGATCATTCCAAATTATGATTATGAATAAAAATTATATTTCTAGTTATTAATTATTTTTTGCTGATTAAGCTTGAAATTGTTATCGTTAAAACAGCTCCAATAAAATTTAACCACAAGTAACCTATTCCTATAAATCCGTAAATAAAAAATATTGCTATTTGAGAAATGCACGCTGCATAAAATACATGATTTCCTTTTACATTTTTAAGAAAGAAAGCAACTATAAAAATACCTAAGATAGTTCCATAAAAAATAGACCCAATTATGTTTACAAGTTCTATTAAATTTTCAAATAGCGATCCAAAACTTGCGAAAATAATTGCGATTATTCCCCACATGACAGTAAACCATTTGGAAGCTTTTAAATAATGATTGTCAGATTTTATTTCTTTTTGATTTCTCTTATATAAATCAATTACAGTTGTTGTAGATAATGCATTAAGTTCAGAAGCAGTTGAGGACATTGCTGCACTTAGAATTACAGCAAGTAACAAGCCTATTAATCCTTTTGGAAGATAGTTAATAATAAAAAAAATGAAAATATAATCTAAATCATTTGTCTCAATTGATGATGGTGCAATTTTATTAGTTATTTCTCTAACGTTTTGTCTAATCTCTTTTTCTTTACTGTGAAGTTGTATTATTTCTTTTTCTAAATTTTTGGTAACTCCCGTTTTAATTTTTTTAATATATTTTTCCTGTAAACTTCTTTTTTTGTCTCTGGTAAAAATGAAGTTTTCTTTTTCGTTAAGATAATCTTGATTTTGAACCTGTTCTAAATAATTAGTTACTTGTGGATTAAAGTTTATGGGCGTGTCATTGAATTCAAAAAAAACGAATACCATTACCCCGGTAATTAGAATAAAAAATTGCATTGGTATTTTTAGAACAGCATTAAACATTAAGCCTAATTGACTTTCTTTAACTGACTTACCAGACAAATACCTTTGAACTTGGCTTTGATCAGTTCCAAAGTAAGAAAGTGCTAAAAAGAATCCGCCTGTAATGCCACTCCAAAATGTATATTTTTTTTCTATATCAAAAGAAAAATTTACAATTTCCATCTTTCCTCCAATTCCAGCCATACTAAGAGCATTACTAAAATTAATATCTGGTGGAAGAGAATTAAGTATTATAAAAAAAGTTATAATCATTCCACTCATTATTACAAACATTTGTTGTTTTTGAGTAATGCTTACTGCTTTAGTTCCCCCACTGACAGTGTATATTATGACTAATAATCCAATGGTAAGTATTAAAAGTTTTAAGTTCCATCCTAGTATAGTGGATAAAATAATAGCTGGAGCAAAAATTGTAATTCCAGCTGCTAAACCTCTTTGAACTAAAAATAAAATTGCAGCTAGTGTTCTAGTTTTTTTATCAAATCTTTTTTCTAAGTATTCGTATGCTGTATATACATTTAGTTTGTGGTAAATAGGAATAAATACCATGCAAATTACAATTATAGCCAAAGGAAGTCCAAAGTAAAATTGTACAAACCCCATACCTTGATCATAAGCTTGACCTGGTGTCGACAGGAATGTTATCGCGCTTGCTTGAGTGGCCATAACGGAAAGACCAATAGTTAGCCAGTTAGCTGATTTACCACCTTTTAAGTGATCTTTAATTGTATTGAACTTTCTAGTTTTGTATATGCCATAAATAACTATAAAAGATATTGTACAAACAAGAACTAACCAATCTAAATTAGACATCTATAAAAAATATTTGTTAGTTAAAATTGTAAAATAAATTATGTACAAAAAATTTATTATTAAAATTAGAGAGTAAGGTTTTAACCATTTCATAGATTCATAGATTTAATTGTCTTTACAAATAGATTTGTTGGAAATCCTAATACATTATTGTAAGAGCCTTCAATTTTTGTTATACCAACATGTCCAATATAGTCTTGTATTCCATAGCTACCTGCACGATCTAAAACATCAGATGTTTTTGTGTAATATAACAAGTCATTATCATCAATACTATCGAAAAATACTAAAGTTTTTTCATTAACAATAACTTGAAGATTTACAGTTGATATGCATAAAGAAGTAATTACTTCGTGAGAAGAATTTTCTAATGATTTGATCATTTTAAATGCTTCAGTTCTGTTTTTGGGTTTACCAAGAGCAATATTTTTGTGCCAAACTATAGTGTCTGATGTTATTAGTAAATCATTTTTTTTTAAGCTTTTAACTAATTTTGATGATTTTTTTTTTGCCAAATAATCTGTAATCATACTACTTTTTAACTCATTTGAAAAAGACTCATTTACATCTTGATTAATGATTTTAAATTGAACACCAAGTTGGTTAAGAAGTTCGTGTCTCCTTTTCGAATTTGAAGCTAATAAAACGTTATAGTTTTTTAAATTTTCAAAAAACATCTATTAAATGTTTTGATTTTTTTTGCTAAAATTCCAATTTCTTTGAACTTTAAGTGTTTGTTCAATAATATCTCTTACACATCCTTCTCCACCTTTTTTATTGGATATATAGTCAGATATTTTTCTAACCTCAGGAACAGCATCATGTGGACATGTTTTTAAATAAACTAATTTCATTGGGAATGTGTCAGGAAGATCATCTCCCATATAAACAGTTTTTCCAAGATTAATGTTGTTGGTTTCTGAGTAATTTAAGAGATCTTTTACTTTGTCATTTGAGTTTAGAAAAACATTTTTAATACCTAGTCTGTTCAATCTAGCTTTTATGCCATCATTATTAGCACCTGTAATTATAGCTATATTATATCCTAAATCGTTTGCAATCTTTATAGCAATTCCATCTTTTGTATTAAATGATCTAGATTCTTTTCCTTGGCTATCTACTACAATTTTTCCGTCTGTAAATACACCGTCAATGTCAAAAACGAATGTTTCAATTTTATTAAGTTTTTCTTTATAGTTCATTGTTTAGTTTTGTAATTTCAGTTGAAATAATTTTGTAAACTTTTTCATAATCTGTTCCTTTCAATAAATTTAAGTGTTTTTTTATTGTTTTTAAATCATTTCTTAATGCAGGTCCAGTTTGAGCATCTTTTGATGATAAGTATTTTAATTTATCTGATGTTTCAAAAGCTAAAGGATTTAAAATTTTAGTATCAATTTCATTTGATTTTAAAATTTCATCTGCAACAATTCTCATGTAATTAGTGAAATTGTTTGTAAATACGGCAGAAACATGAATCGCTATTCTTTGTTTACTAGTAGTCTCAAATACTTTTTTAGAAAGCATTAATGCTAAATCTTTTATTTTATTTAAACTCTTATTAGAATTTCCTTCAATAATGATAGGAATATTACTAAAATTTATACTTTTTTTTATGCTAAAGGTCTGTAAAGGATAAAATACACCATATGAATAATGATTTGATAATTCATTTATATGTGTAGATCCAGAACAATGCAAGACTGTACTACTGTCGTCGACATTTAAATTTTTTGAAATAGTTTCAATTTGTTCATCTGAAACACAAATTATGTAAAAATCTGATTTTTTTAGTTTAAAAATACTGTTAGAGTAATTGATTAATTTATTAAATTCAGAGGGTAAGTTCTTTTTTCTTCCACATATTTCAACCAAATTAATCTTTTGATTTTTTGAAAAGGCTTCACTAAGGTGGAATGCTAAATTTCCAGTACCAATAATAGTTACATTTATCACTTTATAAAAATACAAATTATGTTCATTACAATTAAATTCATTTTTTTCTTAGGTTTGCAGAAAATTATAAAAAAATGAGTAATAGAACTTTTACAATGATTAAGCCCGATGCTGTTGAGAATGGCCATATAGGCGCAATTTTAGAGAAAATTAATGGTGCTGGCTTTAAAATCATTGCAATGAAATTAACTAAGTTAAGTAAAGAAAAGGCAGAAAAATTTTACGAAGTTCATAATGAACGTCCATTTTTTGGTGAATTAGTTTCGTTTATGAGCAGGGGGCCAATTGTAGCTGCAATTTTAGAAAAAGATAACGCCGTCAATGAGTTTAGAAAATTAATTGGATCTACAAATCCATCTGAAGCTGCAGAAGGAACCATCAGAAATTTATTTGCAACATCCATGGGTGAAAATGCAGTTCACGGATCTGATAGTGATGAAAATGCTGAAATTGAAGGTTCGTTTCATTTCTCAAAAGAAGAGATTCTATCTTAGTACGATTTTCTGAATAATCTTTTTACCAAGCTCTTTGTTTAACAAGTCAACTATTTTTTGTTTTCCATAACTAAGTTCTTGCCTTAGGATAGATGAACTCAGATTAACGTACAATGTTTTATTTTTTAATACTACTTCTTTTGTGTAAGAATTAACATTTGAACCCATAACTTCTTTCCATAATTTTTGAACTTTTATATTATTGAGTCCAGAATTTAAATTTGAGGAGCTATCGATTAATTTTCCGAGAATATTTTTTATACTTTTTGATTCAAAATTTCTTTTCATAATTTAAATATTTTGTGGGTTGAATCTATTTCTTGAATAATTTTATGGGTTCTGTCATAATCTGTATCAGAAATAAAAATTTGACCAAATAAATTATTATTAACTAATTGAATTAGTTGTTTAACTCTTCCATTATCAAGTTTATCAAAAATATCATCAAGTAATAAAATTGGTGATGAATTACATTCTGATTTTAAATAATCAAATTGTGCTAATTTTAAAGCTATTAAAAATGATTTTTGTTGACCTTGACTGCCATATTTCTTTATTGGATAACCATTAATCTCCATTACTAAATCATCTTTATGAATACCACAACTAGTGTACTGAAGAATTCTGTCTTTTTTGATACTATTTTCTAATAATGACTCTAAAGATTCAAATTCTAATTGACTTTGAAAAGAGATATTTATTTCTTCTTTGTTTTGACTAATTGAATTATAATGCTTAAAAAACACCGGAGAAAAGTTTTTGAAAAATATTTTTCTTGTTTCGTAAATAGGTATACTTAATTCAAATAATTGATTATTGTAAATATTAATATTGACTTTATCGAAAGAATTAGTTCTGTTAAAATATTTTAATAAAGCATTTCTTTGATTTAAAACTTTATGATAATTTATAATTTGATTTAAATAGACTTTGTTGTTTTGTGAAATAATACTATCAATAAATTTTCTTCTATACGAACTCCCTTCTTGAATTAAATCTCTGTCAGACGGAGAAATCATTACCAGTGGAATTAAGCCTACATGTTCTGAAAGTTTTTTATAAACTTTTCCATTTCTTTTTAATGTTTTCTTTTTACCTCTTTTTAAACTACAAATTAAATTTTCTTCTTGATCATTTTTTATAAAACTTCCATCAATAAACATAAAATCTTGATCGTGATTAATAGTTTGTGAACTAATAGAATTAAAATAGCTTTTCCCTGCACAAAGGTGATAAATCGAATCTAATATGTTAGTTTTTCCAATTCCATTATCCCCAACAAAACAATTAATTTTTCTATCAAGATTATATTCAGCCGCGGTAATATTCTTATAGTTTACAACGCTTATTTTATCTAGATACAGAGAATTCATTAGTTATTTTTAAAAAATTAAAGAAAACAATGCAAATTATGTAAAATAATTAGTTTTTATCTCTAATTCATTGGAATAAAATTTTATTTTTACCCATTATTAAAAATCATTATGGCAACGTATAAGAAAAAGGGTTTAAAACGAAAAGCGAGTAATACTGTTACTAATCAAAGTACGACAGCTGAAGTATTTGATACATTAGACCAAAGTGCATCTACCACTGAAAAGATTGTGGCTAAATATCAAAACTTTATAGTGGGAGGTGTAATAACTATAGTAATTATGGTTTTGGGGTTTTTAGGTTATTCTAGTTTAGTTTTAGAACCCAATTCAGAGGAGGCTAATAATGAATTATTTACTGCTCAAACTTATTTTAGCCAAGCTCTTAATGATAATGAAAAAAGTGATTCTTTATTTTTACTGTCACTAAATGGAGGAAATGGTAAATATGGTTTTTTAGATATTATTGAAAATTACTCTGGAACTAATGCATCACAACTTTCTTATTACAGTGCTGGGATGGCTTATTATAATTTGAATGATTTTGAAAATGCCATTAAATATTTAAAATATTTTGACAGCGAAGATGATGTTTTGAAATCATTAGCTTTAGGGGGAATTGGTGATTCTTTTGCTGAATTAGATCAATTAGATGATGCTTTGAGTTATTATGAACTTGCGTTTAAAGTTTCGAATAATAATTTTACTGCTCCAAAATTTTTATTAAAGGCAGCCAATACCGCATCTGTTTTGAAACAAAATTCGTTAGCTAAAAAATATTATAACTCTATTTTAGAGGATTTCCCTAAATCATCAGAATCTTTTTATATTGACATTCAAATTGAAAAAAATTCATCGAAATAGTAAATAATGTCATCATCTAATAACAATCTCAGTTCTTTAGATTTAAATGAAGTACCGTCTGCAAAAAATTTAAAATTTGGTATTGTTGTTTCAAAATGGAATAAGCAAATTACTGATAAATTGCTGGAGGGTTGTTTAGACTTGCTTTCTCAAAAAGAAGCAAATATGGAGGATACTGAAGTTATGTACGTACCTGGTAGTTTTGAACTAGTTTACGGATCTAAAGTTATGCAAAATAAAGATTTTGATGCAATTATAGCTATTGGAAGTGTTGTTAAAGGAGAAACAAAACATTTTGATTTTATATGTAATTCTACATCAATGGGAATAATGAATTTAAACTTGTCCGGAAAATCTCCAGTTATCTTTTGTGTTTTAACTGATGATAATATTCAACAATCTATTGATAGAAGTGGAGGTAAGTACGGTAATAAAGGAACTGAAGCTGCTATTGCTGCTATAGAAATGTCACTTATTTAAAATATTTTTTTGGAACAACTAACATTCCAAAGCATTCACCATCTTTCTTTCCCAGATGTTTGTGATGAATCTTGTGAGCTCTTCTAAGTCCTCGAGCATATTTATTATCAATATTTCTTAATATTTTAAATCTTTGATGAATAAAAACGTCATGAACAATAAAATATGCTAATCCATACATAAATATTCCAATTGCTATTGGTAAACCTAACCAAAAATTGTATTCTCCCCACAAGACAGTAAAAAACATGCTAATAGCAGCATATTGTAAAAAAAACATATCGTTTCTTTCAAACCAAGATTTGTGATCTTTTTTGTGGTGATCTTTGTGTAGAAACCACATGAAACCATGCATGATATATTTGTGTGAGAACCATGCTATAAATTCCATAAAACAAAATGTTGCAATCACAGTAAAAATCCAAATAGCTATATTCATTTATAAAATATTTAGTCTGTATCGAATATAAGATCTGGCCAATACGTTAATTTTTTGATAGTTAGGCACTCTTATTCTTGTAGATTTAATTTTTAATGGATTAGTATTTCTAAGCTTATTTAAAAGTTTTAGATAATACTTATATGCGGTGTAGACTCCAAATCTTGCAGAGGGCGGTAGTAAGAAAATACCTTTTAAAGCATGAGAAAAATCTTTATTAATCTCATTTAAAATTATTTTTTTTGATTCTTCATCAAACTCTTCAATATTTAAATTTGGGAAATAACTCCTGTTTAATCCGTCATGATCAGCTTTTAAATCTCTTAAAAAATTAACCTTTTGAAAAGCAGAACCTAAAGACATTGCATAAGGTTTTAAGTCATTATACTGTTTTTGATTTCCATTAACAAAAACTTTCAGACACATTAGTCCAACAACATCTGCAGAGCCATAAACATATTCGTCAAATTCCTTTTTATTTAAATATTGTTTTTTATTTAAATCCCACTTCATGCTTTTTAAAAAGCTATTAACTAATTCATAATCGATTTCATATTTATTAAAAGTTTTTTGAAAAGAATTAAGAATTGGATTAAGGCTTATTTTATCTTTTATAGATTTTTTAAGATCTAACTCAAATAAATTTAAAAGATCTTGTTTGTCAAAATCATGGAAGCTATCAACAATTTCGTCAGCAAATCTTACAAAACCATATATATTATAAATGTCTTGTCTTATTGAACTGTCTAGCATTTTAGTCGCTAAAGTAAAAGAAGTACTGTAAGATTTAGTAACAACTTTTGAGCAGTTTTCAGAGACTTGATCAAATAATTTTTTCATTTTTTATAATTAAATCACTAACTAATTTTCCTGATACTATTGCAGGTGGAACACCAGGGCCTGGAACAGTCAATTGACCACTAAAATACAAATTTTTAAGTTTTTTACTTTTTATTTTGGGTCTTAAAAATGCCGTTTGAAATAATGTATTTGCTAAACCATATGCATTCCCGCCATATGAGTTGTAATCTTTGATAAAATCATTAACACAAAAACTTTCTTTAAATATTATATTATTTTTCAGTTTTTGATTTGTTAATTTTTCAAGTCTATCTATTATTATATTAAAATATTTTTCTCTAAATTCTTCATTGTCCTCTAAATTTGTTGCAAGTGGAATTAAAAAGAAACCATTTTCACAACCTTCTGGTGCTGTTGCGGAATTAGTTTTTGATGTAAAGTTTGCGTAAAAAAGAGGATCTGTAGGCCATTTTGGTTTGTCGTAAATGTCAACAGCATGATCATCAAAGTCTGTATCAAAAAACAAGTTGTGATGGGCTACATCAGAAATTTTTTTATCAAACCCAACATAGAATAAAAGAGATGATGGTGCCCAAGTTTTTTTTGACCAATATTTATTTGAGTATTGTCTATATTTAGAATTAAGTAATGTTTCGGTATGTGCATAATCAGCACCTGAAAGTACTATATCACTTTCAAATTTAGAGTTGTTGATTGTCAATGATTCAACTTTTGAATTTTTAATATTTATAGAGCTAATTTCATGATTGGTCAAATATTTAACTCCTAAAGATTTTCCAAGATCAACCATAGCTTGAACAACATCATAAAAACCATTTTCTGGTTGCCAAGTTCCTAGACCAAAATCAGCATAATTCATGAAATTATAAAAAGCTGGAGTATTTGATGCTTTTGCTCCTAAAAATAGAACTGGAAATTCTAAAATAGATCTTAACTTTTTGTTTTTAAATCTTTTTCTAACCTCTCTTCTAATGTTACTTAAGAAAGATTGTATTTTTAAAACTGTTTTCTTGGTAATCAGCTCTAATGGACTTAAACCAGGCATTTTGTATAACAAATCTGTTACAGCAATTTCATAATTTTCCTTAGCGTTTGAGATAAATTCCTCCAACTTTTTGGCACTACCTTTTTCCTCTGACTCAAAAACTTTTTTAATCTTTTCTAATGAATCTTCAATAGAAATACTTTCGTTTTCTCCAAAGTAAACTTTATAAGCAGGATTTAGTTTTTTAAGTTTATAAAAGTCTTCTCTTTTTTTACCAAAATCATTAAAAAATTTATCAAAAACATCAGGCATCCAATACCAACTTGGCCCCATATCAAATGTAAATCCTTTTTTTGAAAATTGTCTAGCTCTACCTCCTAATGAACTGTTCTTTTCGAATACTGTAACTTCAAATCCGTTTTTAGCTAAATAGCATGCAGAAGCAAGTGAAGAGAATCCTGAACCAACTATAGAAACCTTTTTTTTAACCATTATAAATTATTAGTGCGCACGAGAGGATTTGAACCTCCACGAGAAATTAATCCCACTAGGCCCTCAACCTAGCGCGTCTACCAATTCCGCCACGTGCGCTAAATGGAGTAGTGACCTGGCTGGGGCTCGAACCCAGGACCCTCTCCTTAAAAGGGAGATGCTCTACCAACTGAGCTACCAGGTCTAAAACTGTGACTTGGCTGGGGTTCGAACCCAGGACCCTCTCCTTAAAAGGGAGATGCTCTACCAGCTGAGCTACCAAGTCTAAATATATTTTAGAGGATGCAAATATAGCTTCAATAAATTTATTAATCAAAGAGATTTTCTTATAAATTTGTCTATTATATTTCTTTAATTAATATATTCACATTGATGAATAATTCACATATAGTTCTTCTTGGTTACATGGGCTGTGGTAAAACTACTATTTCTAAAAAATTAAAAAATATCCTTAACCTTCCATTAATTGATCTTGATCAATTTATAGAAAATAAATTAAAGATGTCAATTTCTCAAATTTTTGAAAATAAAGGTCAGATTGAATTTAGAAAAATTGAAAATAGATTTCTTAAAAAATTATTAAATAAAAAAATAAAAAGTATTATTTCTCTTGGTGGTGGAACACCCTGTTATCATGATAATATGGATCTTATACTAAATTGTTCTAAAAATGTATTTTTTATTAAAACTAGTGCAGAGGTTCTTTCTTCCAGATTGTTTAAAGATAAATCTAAAAGACCAATTATTGAATCAATATCCTCGATTTCTGAGCTAAAAGATTTTATTTCTAAACATTTATTTGAAAGAATGATATTTTATAGACAAGCTCATCATGTAATCGACGATAGTGATAATGGAATAGATTCTGTATGTGAAGAAATAGTTAGTAAGCTTATTTTATAAAAGCATAGCTATTATTATCTTCAAAAACAACTTCAACATGATCGCTTATAAATGTTGATAATGAAATTCCTTTAAAATCAACTTTAATTGGAAATTTTTTATGATTTCTGTCTATGAGCACCACTGTATTGAAGTTTTTAGGGATTATTTCTAGTAGATGTTTAACACAATAGATAAGGGTTTTGCCTGTATGAAGAACATCGTCTACAAGAACAATTGCTTTGTTTTTCAAATATTCCTTTTTACAATCCAATTCAATTTCTTCAGAAGGATTTTTTTTGTTTATTTTGATAGAGGTCAGTTCAATACTTGAGTTGGAAATCTGTTTTAGTTCTTTATTAATTTTTTCAGCTAGTGTATAGCCGTTTTTATGAACTCCTATTAATATTATTTGTGGGTATTCTAAATTGTTCTCGTGAATTTGATAGGCTATTCTTTTTACAATTTTTTTAATTTGGTTAGTATTTAATATTTTAT
>ERZ1046876.334-NODE-334-length-37243-cov-5.781892_pt1 | contig 37243 bp, 37 predicted proteins | sample MGYA00383094_ERZ1046876 | MGnify/ENA primary metagenome ERZ1046876 (study PRJEB29581, sample SAMEA5548364) | metagenome | biome: marine; feature: coastal; material: water | depth 50 m | study: Short-term variability in the microbial, nano- and picoplankton...
GGCGCGGTTTGTTGCAGAGCTGTTTAAGGCGATGAATCGGGTGAAGGCCGAGGCAGGTAGCATCCCACTGCCGCTGTTCATTATGCATGGCGAACGCGATTCGATGACTGCGCCCGACGGTTCACGCTTTTTGCATGATTCAGTGAGCTCAACGGATAAAACCCTGAAACTCTACCCTGAGCTTTTCCATGAAATATTTAATGAGCCCGAGCGGGAGCAAATTATAGCTGAGCTCCTTACGTGGTGTGACCAGCGAGTCGGCAGCTGAAGTCGGATCTAATGCTGGTTTGTCAGGCCTGTTCTGCAGCCTTGCCTGAACCGGGCAGCTTGGCATTTTTACTGCCGAACAATTTTTGTACACCGGGCTCGCCACACGTATAATCGCGCCCCCAATCTTTCTATGCTATGCCGCCAGCTGAGGTCAGCGCAGTGGAATACAAACAACAGTTCGATGTGATCGTGATCGGCGGAGGGCACGCAGGCACTGAGGCGTGCCTGGCGTCAGCGCGCATGGGCTGTCGCACCCTGTTACTAACCCACAGCGTTGATACTCTCGGCCAGATGTCCTGCAACCCGGCTATTGGCGGCATTGGCAAAAGCCACTTGGTGAAAGAAGTCGATGCCTTGGGTGGCGCGATGGGTCGAGCCACCGACCTCGCCGGCATTCAGTTTCGAGTCCTTAACTCCCGCAAGGGCCCGGCGGTGCGTGCCACCCGGGCACAGGCTGACCGGGTGCTGTATCGTAATGCCATCCGGCAGATGCTTGAAGGCCAAGAGAATTTAAGCATTTTCCAGCAGCCTGTTGACGATCTGTTAATTGAAAGCGGTGTTGTTGTGGGTGCTATTACCCAGATGGGTGTCGTTTTCCGCGCTCCCCGGGTGGTGCTGACGACAGGAACCTTCCTCGGTGGCAAGCTCCATATTGGTATGGAGAACAGTGCGGGTGGTCGTGCCGGTGATCCTCCGTCCATTGCCTTGGCCCAGCGGTTGCGAGAACTGCCTTTCAGAGTGGAGCGACTGAAAACGGGTACTCCACCGCGTATCGATGCGCGCAGCGTAGATTTCAGTGAGCTGGATGAGCAGTGGGGTGATGAACCCCTGCCCGTCATGTCTTTTATGGGCAGTGCAGACGAGCATCCCGAGCAGCGCTGTTGCTGGATTACTCATACCAATGAGCGCACCCACGACATCATTCGCGCTGGCCTCGATCGGTCGCCCATGTTTTCCGGAGTGATAGAAGGCACTGGCCCACGTTACTGTCCCAGTGTTGAAGACAAGATACACCGCTTTGCCGATAAGAACTCTCACCAGGTGTTCATTGAGCCCGAGGGGCTGACTTCACCGGAGCTATACCCCAATGGCATATCAACCAGCCTTCCTTTTGATGTGCAGATAGATCTGGTGCATTCCATTAAGGGCTTTGAAAATGCTCACATCACGCGCCCCGGATATGCTATCGAGTATGACTTTTTTGACCCTCGGGATTTGCAATCTTCTTTGGAAACCAAGGCCTTGCCCGGCCTTTATTTCGCCGGTCAAATCAATGGCACAACAGGTTACGAGGAAGCGGCCGCACAGGGCTTGTTGGCGGGACTGAATGCTGCCCTGGCAGTTAAGGGGGAGCAGGCCTGGTGTCCGCGTCGTGACGAGGCCTATATAGGTGTGTTGGTAGATGACTTGATTACCATGGGTACCATGGAGCCCTATCGCATGTTTACCTCCCGCGCTGAGCACCGGTTATTGCTGCGCGAGGATAATGCTGATCTTCGGCTGACTGGCAAAGGGCGCGAGCTGGGCCTGGTAGGCGATGCTCGTTGGCAACGCTTTGAGCAAAAAAGTGACGCTATTGTCAGCGAGGCAGAGCGCCTGGGCAGCACCTGGCTGCAACCGGGAAGCGCAGAAGCAGAGAAGCTGGCTGACAAGCTTACCAGCCCGCTGGCGAGAGAATATTCACTGGCTGATCTGTTGAAGCGACCAGAGCTGGACTACGCAGACATCGCCGGCCTCAAAGGAGAGCCGACGACAGACCTGCAAGCGGCGGAGCAAGTTGCCATACAGGCCAAGTACGCCGGCTATATTGATCGTCAGCAAGGTGACATTGATCGCCTTCGGCGTTATGAAAACGCAGCCTTACCCGCAGACCTGGACTACGAGCAAGTGGATGGTCTTTCCAATGAGGTCAAACAAAAATTGGGTGAAGGCAGGCCAGACACTCTGGCCAGGGCAGGTCGCATACCCGGGGTGACTCCCGCCGCAGTTTCCTTGTTGTTGATCTACCTGAAAAAGCGTGGCGCCCTGGGCGCGATCAAGGGCGACGATTCGCGCAAGACGGCCTGACTTGGACAAAGTCCTCGTCAACCAATTGGCCCGGGGTTGCGACGCGTTAGCGGTCGCGACTGACAGCTCGACCCAGCAGCGTCTGCTGGCTTATCTGGAGCTAATGATTAAATGGAATCGCGCATACAACCTCACGGCAGTGCGCGACCCAGAGCAAATGGTCACCAAGCACTTGCTGGATAGTCTGGCGATTGCGCCCTACCTGGCTGGCGACTATTTGATAGATGTGGGAACGGGAGGCGGCTTGCCTGGTGTGCCCCTGTCCATCGTGTTTCCCGATCGTCAGTTCCACTTGTTGGACAGCAATGGCAAAAAGACCCGTTTCCTGTTTCAGGTGAAAACTGCGCTTGGCTTGGATAATATGGTCGTTCACCAGGCGCGGGTGGAGGCATTCGATTCGGAGACCCCATTTGACGCGGTGCTCTCCCGGGCCTTTGCCTCTTTGGGGGATATGGTCGACGATTGCCGTCATCTATTGGCTTCAGGCGGCCATTTTTTTGCGATGAAGGGTGCCTATCCAGGGGAAGAAATTGCCGCCGTGGAAGACCGTTGTCACCTAGAGGCCGTGCACTCAGTGAATGTGCCAGGCCTGCAGGAGCAGCGCCATTTGGTGGATATGACTTTGCGCTGAATGCAGCGCTACAACAGTTACCAGGGGAAATCGTGGCAAGAGTAATTGCAATTGCGAACCAGAAGGGCGGTGTCGGTAAGACTACGACCTGCATTAATCTGGCCGCCTCCCTGGCCGCCATGAACAGACGTGTTCTGCTGGTAGACCTTGATCCTCAGGGCAATGCCACCATGGGTAGTGGCATCGACAAATATAGCGTTAAACGCAGCACCTACGATGTCCTGGTGCATCGCGCCCCGGTCAGTCAAGTCGCGCAGCATGCCGCCGACAGTGGCTTTGACGTGCTGCCATCCAACAGCGACCTGACTGCCGCAGAAGTTGAATTAATTGAGGTGGAGCATAAGGAACGCCGCTTGCGGGCAGCCCTTATTGAGGCATCTGCAGCTTATGACTACATGCTGATTGACTGCCCGCCCTCGCTTAATATGCTGACACTGAACGCCCTCGTTGCCGCTGATGGGGTTATTATTACTATGCAGTGTGAGTATTTTGCCTTGGAAGGCTTGTCAGACCTGGTTCGTACCATTTCCCAAATCGCGGAGTCGGTGAACAGTGAGCTGCAAGTAGAGGGCATATTGCGCACCATGTACGACCCTCGTAACAGCCTCACCAACGAGGTATCCAATCAATTGCATAAGCACTTCGGCGACAAGGTATATCGTACGGTAGTGCCCCGTAACGTGCGTCTGGCAGAGGCACCCAGCCATGGAATCCCGGCGATGTACTATGACAAGTTTTCACGCGGGTCCAAAGCTTATATGGCATTGGCGGGGGAAATTATACGGCGTGAGGAAAAACTCGCGCAGCAGGCTGTGGCACCCGCTTCAGCCCCGGTAGCGGAATAAACGGAGAGGCAGGATGTCGAAAAAACGTTCCCTGGGGCGCGGCCTGGATGCATTGTTAGGTGCGAGCGCCACGGCCAGTGAGGCTGCCGAAGCTTCGGAGTCGACCGTATCGGAAGTTGCCGCGGACCCAGACAAATTGCTTAAAGAGCTTCCGGTTGACCTGATTCAGCGCGGTAAATATCAGCCGCGCCGCGATATGGTGCCGGAGTCTCTGCAAGAGTTGGCTGACAGCATCAAGGCCCAGGGTGTTATGCAGCCTATCGTAGTGCGGCCGATATCCGATCGAAAGTACGAAATTATTGCCGGAGAACGTCGCTGGCGGGCCACTCAGCTGGCGGGCCTGGATACCATTCCAGCTGTTATTCGCGATGTGCCAGATGAAGCAGCCATTGCCATGGCCCTGATTGAGAACATCCAGCGGGAAGATCTTAACCCTATCGAGGAAGCTGCCTCACTGCAGCGCCTGCAACAAGAGTTTGAGCTTACCCAGCAGGAGGTGGCAGATGCCGTGGGTAAATCACGATCCACCGTGGCCAATTTGCTGCGTTTAATGAGCCTGCAGGAAGACGTGCGCAAGTTAGTTGAACATGGTGACTTGGAAATGGGGCATGCGCGGGCGCTGCTGGCGTTGGAGGGAGGTGACCAATCACATGCTGCGGGCCAGGTCGTCGGCAAAGCCATGTCTGTGCGCCAGACAGAGGCTATGGTGCGCAGTTTGCTCGCGGGTAAAGACAGGCCCAAGGAAAACAAAACCCTGGACCCTAATATTAGGCACTTGCAGGACGATTTAGCCCAGCGTCTTGGCACCAAGGTGCAGATTCAGCACTCTGCCAAAGGAAAGGGCAAGTTGGTACTCAATTACAGCTCACTTGACGAGCTGGACGGAATTTTGGCTCACATTAAATAGCCAAAAATTGTTTTAGCGTTCCAGTTGAAGGCGAGATGCATTAATTGACACTGTATATAGTGGTCAGGAAACAGTCAGGCACTATATGGACCGTCTGCCAATCAACAAGGGTCGAGCGTCGGTAAAGCTGCCTGGAAATAGAGGTTTACGTCCGTTATTTTTAATGTCGATAGTGACTATCGGTTGGTTGAACCCACCCACCATTGCCCCTATAATGCGCGCGCCTTGAACGAGGATCAAACCCGTGTGGTTATTGGAGAGGGGAGAAAGGCGGAGTTGTTATGCCGGGTGCTGAAATAGCGCGGCCTCCTGTCCATCGTATTACCCTGGCGCAATTGGCAGTTTTGTTAGCTGTGTGTCTGCCGTTGACGGCATACGATCAGGTGATCGCCTGGTCTCTGGCAGCGGGAGGCTTAATCGCTATTGTGCCGCAGGCATATTTTGCTCAACTTGCCTTTCGTTGGCGAGGAGCGAAGTCAGCCAAGGCCATGGCTCGGTCCAGCTACGCTGGCGAGATAGGCAAGTTTTTATTGAGTGTTGCCGGGTTTGCCCTGGTGTTTGCAACATTACGGCCGGTTAGCGGCCCGTCGGTTTTTGCTGGGTACGTGGCGATGCTGACGATACAAATTATTGGTAGCTGGCTGCTGCTTTCTCGCAGCCAGTCGGTACAGAGACAGACCTAAGAGTCCCTATAGATGGCAGCTGCAGGCGAAGAACTGACAATCTCCGGATATATTGTCCACCACCTGACCAACCTTACCTATGGCAAGTTGCCCGCTGGTTTTGAGCGCCACGCTGTAGACGGTGGTACAGAGGTTGTTCCTGAAGGGGGTATCTGGACTATTGCCCACGGCGGTGCCGAGGCCTCTGCGATGGGGTTTAACGCGATTCACGTTGATTCAATGCTATGGTCCGTTGGCTTGGGCCTGGTGTTTTGCTTCCTGTTCCGATCAGTGGCCAAGAAGGCCGAATCGGGTGTCCCCAGCGGTATGGTCAACCTGTTTGAAATGATCGTTGAGTTTGTCGATAGCACGGTGAAAGACACCTTCCACGGACACAACAAGCTGATAGCACCTTTGGCCCTGACCATTTTTGTTTGGGTCTTTATGATGAACTTCATGGACATCATTCCGGTTGACCTGATCCCCCACACTCTTGAGCTGCTCGGCGTGCCTTACCAGAAGGTAGTGCCATCTACAGATCCGAACATCACTATGGGCATGGCGCTGGGCATCTTTATCCTGATGCTCTATTACTCAATAAAGGTTAAGGGCTTCGGCTTCGTTAAAGAGCTGACAATGAACCCCTTTAATCATTTCATGTTCATTCCTGTAAACCTGTTTATGGAAGTGGTTGGCCTGCTGGCCAAGCCTTTCTCTCTCGGGCTGCGTCTGTTCGGAAACATGTACGCCGGTGAGATGATCTTTATTCTGATTGCAGCCCTGTTCAGTGCCGGTATTGCCTGGATGGTACCTGCGGGAATGTTGCAAATTGGTTGGGCGATTTTCCATATTCTGGTTATCACCCTGCAAGCTTTTATCTTCATGGTGCTGACGATTGTGTATCTCAGCATGGCTCATGAAGACCACTAATTTACTTTAAATATCTACACAAACTAGGAGAGAAACATGCCTGAATTAATCTACGTAGCTGCCGCCATCATGATGGGTCTGGGTGGTCTGGGTGCCGCGATCGGTGTTGGTCTGTTGGGCGGTAAGCTCATCGAAGGTTCTGCGCGTCAGCCTGAGCTGGCCCCCAAACTGCAGGTGACCTTCTTCCTGGGCGCAGGCCTGGTAGACGCGATTCCCATTATTGGTGTTGGTATCGCGATGTACCTGATCTTCGTAGTTGCGGGTTAATAGAGACAAACCTAATCGGGGTTATTGCGTTTTAAATAACCCCAACAACCTGTGAGGAGAAGAGCGTGAATATAAATCTTACGCTTATCGGGCAGATGATCGCGTTTATCTGTTTCGTCGTGTTCTGTATGAAGTACGTATGGCCGCCTATCATCGCTGCCATGTCTGAGCGCGAGCAAAAGATCGCCGATGGCCTGGCTGCCGCTGACCGCGCAAGTCACGACCTCGAGTTGGCTAAAGAGAAGGCAGTAGAACGCCTGAAAGAAGCCAAGGAAGAGGCCTCGGGCATCATCGATTCCGCTAACAAGCGTGCAGGCCAGTTGGTTGAAGAAGCCAAGGACGCTGCCGTTGTAGAGGCTGATCGAGTGAAAGCCTCTGCCCAGGCAGAGATCGAACAGGAAACCAACCGCGCACGCGAGCAACTTCGCGGCCAGGTTGCAGCCCTGTCATTGGCCGGCGCTGAAAAAGTTTTGGGTTCTGCAATCGACCAAGAGGCTCATAACGAGCTGGTCGAGAAGCTGGCCTCAGAGCTGTAACGCGAGGGAGCTATGGCTGAATTAAGCACACTGGCACGTCCCTACGCCAAAGCGGCGTTTGAGTATGCCCGAGAGCATAATGCGCTGGCGCAGTGGTCAGAGCAATTGCTCACTACATCCGCTGTCGCAGCAGACGACGGTATGGCGGCGGTTTTGAACAATCCATCGCTGACTGACGAGCAGCAGGCGCAGACCATGATAGAGGTCTGCGGTGATGTCTTGGGCGCCGAGGTGAAGAACTTTGTTTCAATCCTCGCCTCGAACAAGCGTCTGGCTTTGCTGCCGGAAATTTCGTCCCAATTTGAGCTGTTCAAGGCCAATCAGGAAAAGTCGGTAGACGTAGAAGTGATCTCCGCCTTTGATTTGACTGAAGCCACGACCGTTAAGCTCGCCGACGTATTGGGCAAAAAACTTGAACGCGAAGTGAAGGTCAGTACATCTACTGATAAAGACCTTCTGGGTGGCGTTTTAATCAGGGCCGGTGATCTGGTGATCGATGGCTCCGTGCGCGGCAGGCTGAACAAGCTGGCCGAAGCATTGAACTCCTAGAATTTAGGATTGAGGAACAGAGCATGCAGCAACTGAATCCATCTGAAATTAGCGAGATTATCAAGTCGCGCATCGACGAACTCGATGTGTCCTCTGAAGCTCGTAACGAAGGCACCGTGGTATCTGTTACCGACGGTATTATTCGTATCCATGGTCTCGCCGAAGTTATGTACGGTGAGATGATTGAATTTGAAGGCGGCATCTACGGGATGGCGCTGAACCTGGAGCGCGACTCTGTTGGCGCGGTAATCCTGGGTGATTACAAAAGCCTGGCTGAAGGTCAAAGCTGCCGCTGTACTGGCCGCATTCTGGAGGTACCTGTTGGCCCCGAACTACAGGGCCGGGTGGTAGACGCACTCGGTAGCCCCATCGATGGTAAAGGCCCCGTTAATGCGGCAATGACCGACGCGCTGGAAAAGGTTGCTCCCGGTGTTATTGCCCGTCAGTCCGTTGACCAGCCCGTGCAAATTGGTTTGAAGGCGGTTGACGCCATGGTGCCGATTGGCCGTGGTCAGCGTGAGTTGATTATTGGTGACCGCCAGATTGGCAAGACCGCAATTGCGGTTGATGCCATCATCAACCAGAAAGGTTCTGGTATTAAGTGCGTTTACGTCGCTATTGGTCAGAAGGCCTCCTCTGTAGCTGCCGTTGTGCGCAAGCTCGAAGAGCATGGCGCAATGGAGCACACAATTGTTGTCGCGGCGACGGCCTCTGACCCGGCTGCAATGCAGTTCCTGGCACCTTTTGCCGGTTGCACCATGGGCGAATATTATCGCGACCGCGGTGAAGACGCCCTGATCATTTACGATGACCTGACCAAGCAGGCCTGGGCATACCGCCAGATCTCGCTGTTGCTGCGTCGTCCTCCCGGTCGTGAGGCTTACCCTGGTGATGTATTTTATCTTCACTCGCGTCTGCTGGAACGTGCCGCACGGGTTAATGCCAAGTATGTCGAAGACTTCACTAACGGTGAAGTGAAAGGCAAGACCGGCTCCTTGACAGCACTTCCTGTTATTGAGACTCAGGCCGGTGACGTATCTGCGTTTGTGCCGACTAACGTGATTTCTATCACCGATGGGCAGATCTTCCTGGAAGCCGATATGTTTAACGCTGGCGTGCGGCCCGCGATGAATGCCGGTATTTCGGTATCTCGGGTTGGTGGTGCGGCACAGGCCAAGATCATAAAGAAGCTGTCCGGTGGTATTCGTACTGCGCTGGCGCAGTATCGAGAGCTGGCGGCGTTCTCCCAGTTCGCCTCTGATCTGGATGACGCGACCAAGGCCCAGCTGGACCATGGTGAGCGCGTCACCGAGTTGATGAAGCAGAAGCAGTATTCTCCGCAGAGCATCGCGGAAATGGGCCTGCTGCTGTATGCCGCTAACGAAGGCATGCTAAGTGATGTTGATGTCGCCAAGATTGGTGATTTTGAAGATGCACTGCTGTCCTACATGCATGCAGAGCACAGTGAGTTAATGGGCAGTATCGTTCAGAGCGGTGACTATAACGACGAGATCGAGGGCGCTTTCAAGTCTGCGATCGAGAAGTTCAAGTCTACTCAGACCTGGTAGTAGAGCCCGAGGACCCTTAGATGGCAGCCGGAAAAGAAATACGGACCAAGATCTCGAGCATCCAGAGCACGCAGAAGATCACCAGCGCTATGGAAATGGTAGCTGCGTCGAAAATGCGTAAGGCTCAGGACCGCATGCAGTTGGGCAAGCCCTATGCCCGTCGCATGCGCTCTGTGGTTGGTCACATTGCTAACGCAGCACCAGAGTACCAGCACATGTACATGGAAAAGCGTGAAGTGAAACGAGTGGGATATATCATCGTTTCTACTGATCGCGGCTTGTGTGGCGGTTTGAACATCAATTTGTTCAAGGCTGCGATCAAGTCCATGAAAGCCTGGAACGACCAGGGTATTGAGATTGACCTCAGCCTGGTTGGAGCCAAAGCGACTGCATTTTTTAACAGTTACGGCGGCAACGTTATCGCTGCGGTGCGTGACCTGGGTGAAGAGCCATCGCTGGCCGACTTGATCGGTGGAGTAAAGGCGATGTTGGATGCCTATGAAGAGGGCAAGATCGACCGCTTGTTCCTGGTCAGTAATGAGTTTGTGAACACCATGACTCAAGAGCCCAGTGTTGAACAGTTGCTTCCCCTGGAAGCTGAAGAAAGCGACGAGATGGCTCACCATTGGGACTACATCTATGAGCCCGATGCAAAAGAGCTTCTTGAGGGCTTGTTGACTCGCTACATTGAGTCCCAGGTCTATCAGGCAGTCGTAGAAAACGGTGCCTGTGAACAAGCGGCGCGTATGTTGGCAATGAAAAATGCTACTGACAACGCCGGAGACTTGATTGATGACCTGCAGCTAATTTACAACAAAGCGCGTCAGTCAGCGATTACTCAGGAACTGTCAGAGATTGTGAGTGGCGCAGCGGCCATTGGTTAAACGGCAGCTCGACACGGCGTAAGAAGTGGTAACGAACTCGGCACAGGGCAACGCCCAGGGCCAGCAAGCATTGAATTTTGATATAGAGGATCCGAACATGAGCAGCGGACGTATCGTACAAATTATTGGCGCGGTAATTGACGTGGAGTTTTCACGCGAAGACGTGCCCCAGGTCTACGACGCATTGGTAGTGCCTGAGAAAGATCTCACCCTGGAAGTTCAGCAGCAACTGGGCGATGGCGTCGTACGCGCTATTGCTATGGGTTCTTCTGAAGGCGTAAGCCGTGGATTGGCGGTAGAAAATACCGGCGCTCCCATATCAGTGCCAGTTGGAATCGAGACCCTGGGTCGGATTATGGATGTACTGGGCAACCCTATCGATGAGTGTGGCCCTATCGGTGAGCAAGAGCGCGCCGCTATTCACCGCAAGGCGCCCACCTACGAAGAGCTGTCAGCATCTGACGAGCTGCTGGAAACTGGCATCAAGGTCATCGACCTGGTGTGTCCCTTTGCCAAAGGCGGTAAAGTTGGTCTGTTCGGTGGAGCCGGTGTTGGTAAGACCGTAAATATGATGGAGCTAATTAACAACATTGCTACCGAGCACAGCGGCCTGTCCGTATTTGCAGGTGTTGGGGAGCGTACTCGCGAGGGTAACGATTTCTACTTCGAGATGCAGGAGTCCAACGTGGTAGACGTTGAAAACTTCTCCAACTCCAAAGTGGCCATGGTTTATGGCCAGATGAATGAGCCCCCTGGAAACCGTCTTCGTGTTGCATTGACCGGTCTAACCATGGCTGAGAAGTTTCGCGACGAAGGTCGTGACGTATTGCTTTTCGTTGACAACATTTATCGTTATACCCTGGCGGGAACTGAAGTATCAGCGCTGCTAGGCCGTATGCCTTCTGCGGTTGGTTATCAGCCTACGCTAGCGGAAGAAATGGGTGTACTGCAGGAGCGTATTACGTCTACCAAGGTAGGTTCGATTACGTCTATCCAGGCGGTATACGTGCCGGCGGATGACCTGACTGACCCTTCTCCAGCGACCACTTTCGCGCACCTTGACTCTACTGTTGTACTGTCTCGTGATATTGCTGCCAGGGGTATTTATCCTGCGGTTGACCCGTTGGACTCAACATCGCGTCAGCTTGATCCGCTGATCATTGGTAACGATCACTACGAAACTGCCCGTGGTGTTCAGTCTGTGCTGCAGCGTTACAAAGAATTGAAGGACATCATCGCGATTTTGGGTATGGATGAGCTGTCAGAAGAAGACAAGCAGTCGGTAAACCGGGCTCGTAAGATCGAGCGCTTCCTGTCCCAGCCGTTCCACGTGGCGGAGATCTTCACCGGTTCTCCCGGTAAGTATGTGTCTTTGAAAGATACCATCACGGGCTTTAAAGGTATTCTCGCCGGTGAGTACGACCACATGCCTGAGCAGGCCTTCTACATGGTTGGCAGCATTGACGAAGCCGTTGAGAAAGCCAAGAACCTGTAATAGCAGTCAGTTAACGAGGCCAGAATTATGGCAATGACAATCCACTGCGATATCGTCAGTGCGGAAGAAGAAATTTTCTCCGGCCTGGTCGAGATGCTCGTGGCCACTGGTGGCGAAGGTGAGTTGGGTGTGAGCTACGGCCATGCTCCGCTGCTGACGGCGCTGGTTCCGGGCCCAGTCCGTGTCGTCACGCAGGCTGGTGACGAAGAAGTTTATTACGTGTCTGGCGGCTTTCTTGAAGTTCAGCCTGGCGTGGTTTCTATTCTTGCTGATACTGCAATTCGTGCCCACGACGTGGACGAGGCGGCTGCAGAGGAGGCACGTAAAGAAGCTGAACATGCACTGGCTAACCAATCTGGCGATTTCGACTATGGCCGTGCATCAGCACAGTTGGCCGAAGCCGCCGCTCAGTTGGCGACATTACGCAAGTTAAAAAATCGGGCCGGTCGCGGCTAAGTGTGACCTGCACCACGTTGCCCATTTGCAGGGCCGCCGAAAAAGCCCTGGCCTGAAAGCCGGGGCTTTTTTATGGGCGGCGCATCGGCAGTGCAACCTCGATGCTGTCAGGGGTACTGCACGCTCACAGCAGCTGCCACAGTGTATCGAAAAGGATTTGCTGGGTTGAGGCGATGGCTGCCGAATCAATGATTACTACTACCGGATAGTCATTATCTGCCAGCGTAATCATCGCTACTTTGGGTGGATAAATGGCGATATAAGACGCATCTGCGGTATCGCTGGCGGGTAGCCATTTGCGTTCGGCGTACTCAGCTTCATCACCGCCTTCACCCACAGCAATAACGCGAACTTGAATTCCGCGGCTCTCTCGCTGTCGGGTGAAATTGGGGAAGGGGCGGTAGAGGTGTTCCCTGAGGGTTTTTGTTGAAATCACTGCATAGCCACGCTGCGGATCTCCGGCTGTGCTGTTGAGAATATCCCTGAGCACAAATTCTACGCCGTCGTCTCCTTCGTAGAAGCGCACGTTGCCTGGACTGAATTCTGCCTGTGTTTGCTTAAGCTCAGGGATCACTTCGCTGCGAAGTTGCTCCATGGCCAGGGATAGCGCCTGTTGCCTGCGTTCGCCCAGCTGCAATAATTGCTCAGGGTCCTCTGCCTGAAACACTCTTCGTTTGCCGCGAGGAAAGTAATTCACTACCCCCTTACCGGCCAATTTCTTCAAGGTTTCGTAGGTACTACCCCTGTTCACCCCCGATTCAGCGGCAACGTCACGGATAGATGCTGGCCCCAGACGCAGCAAAGCACGGTAGATATTGATTTCCCGGTCATTAAGACCGAGCTGGCGTAGACTATCGAGTTTCATTTGTTGTCAATTTTTATGTGACAAATGGCGTTGTTTTGATAATTATCAGCGATAATAATGCACTTAATCCTGAATTAATGTCAAAAAATATCTGACAGTAGGCTTCTGCCTCACTGGGAACCAACTACATGAATCTCGAAATTATTATTCTTGCTGCGGGTCAAGGGACTCGTATGAAGTCTCCCCTTCCCAAGGTTTTGCACCAGATTGCGGGCCAACCCATGCTACAGCATGTGATTAGCGTTGCCCGTGATTTGAACCCCTCGGCTATCCATGTGGTCGTGGGTCATGGTGCAGAGGAAGTGAAGGAGGCAATGGCTGCTGAAACGCTGCAATGGGTTGTTCAGGAACAGCAACTGGGCACTGGCCATGCGGTGCTGCAGGCCATGCCCAGGGTGGATGAGCGCAGCACAGTCCTGGTGCTTTATGGCGATGTGCCACTGATTCGCCTGGACACCTTGCAAGCCCTGGTCGAGAAAGCCACAAAAGCACCTGCGTTGCTGACCGCTCAGGTGACGGACCCCGCCGGTTACGGGCGCATTTTGCGAGGCGATGATGACTCTGTACTGGGCGTGGTTGAGCATAAGGATGCCAATCAGGAGCAACTGTTAATTAATGAAATTAATACAGGGGTGCTGGCTGCGCCAGCCGCCGATCTCAAGCGTTACTTGCCAGCGGTGGGTAATGCCAACAGTCAGGGGGAGTATTACTTGCCTGATGTCCTCGCTATGGCTGTTGCCGATGACAAAACTGTGGCGGCTCAACTGGCGACGTCCGAACTGGAGGTGCTGGGAGTCAATGATCGCCTGCAATTAAATCAGGTAGAGCGTGAGTGCCAGCTTAGACAAGCACAGCAGTTGTTGCGCGATGGGGTGAGCGTGGCCGATGCGGCGCGATTGGATATTCGTGGCAGCTTGCACTGCGGTGTTGATGTGAGTATCGATATTAATGTGGTGATTGAGGGTCAGGTCGTGCTTGGCGACGGCGTTTCCATAGGCCCGAATTGTGTACTGAAAAATGTGACGATTGCGGACGGAGCATCTGTTCATGCCATGAGCCACCTGGAAGATGCCCGGGTTGGAGCCAAAGCCAATGTAGGGCCCTATGCGCGCCTGCGACCCGGCACCGTATTGGCTGAGGGTGCCAGAGTCGGCAACTTTGTTGAAACTAAAAAAGCAAATATCGGTGCCGGCAGTAAAGTGAACCATCTCAGCTACATCGGCGACTGCGACATGGGTGCTGGAGTGAACGTGGGCGCGGGCACGATTACCTGTAACTACGACGGCGTCAACAAGCATAAAACTTCTCTGGGTGATGATGTGTTTGTTGGTTCCAATAGCACGCTTGTCGCACCTCTTGCGGTTGCCGATGGAGGTTTTATTGGTGCGGGCTCTACCGTGACCAAAGCAGTCGGTGAAAAAGAGCTGGCTGTCAGTCGCGCCAAACAGCGCAATATTCTGGGTTGGCAACGCCCCGGCAAAGACAGCGGGGAAGCCTGATCATGTGTGGAATTGTGGCCGCTGCGGCACGACGCGAAGTCTCTGAAATCCTGTTGGAAGGCCTGCGCAGGCTCGAATATCGAGGCTATGACTCTGCTGGTATGGCACTGTTGGATAACGAGCGAAATTTGCTGATGCACAAGCAACTGGGAAAAGTCGCAGAGCTGGAGCGCGCCCAACAACTGCAGCCTTACCTGGGTTGCACGGGCATTGCCCACACTCGCTGGGCGACCCATGGAGAGCCTTCTGCGGCTAATGCGCACCCCCATATTTCCGGTCAACGACTGGCTCTGGTGCATAACGGCATTATCGAAAACCATGAGGCTCTGCGGCTGGAGCTGTCTCAGCAGGGCTATCAATTTGCCTCTGTCACAGATAGCGAAGTAATCGTTCACTTACTTCACAGCGCAATGGAAAAGGGAAACAGTTTAGCGGAGGCAATGCAAATTACGGTCTCGCGGCTGGACGGTGCCTACGCGTTGGCGGTGATCGATGCAGAGCACCCTGAGCAGATTGTCGCTGCCCGCCAGGGTAGTCCGTTAGTGATTGGTGTTGGCATTGGCGAAAACTTTCTGGCTTCAGACCAGATGGCCTTGCGCCAGGTGACCGATCGCTTTATCTATCTGGAAGAGGGCGATTTGGCACTCTTGTCCCCCTCTTCTATCACTATTTATGACGAAGCGGGTAAGGAAGTCCAGCGCCAGAAAACCCGTATTGACGCCGCGGTGGAAACCGCAGATATGGGTGATTTCGATCACTACATGATCAAGGAAATCTATGAGCAGCCTCGGGCACTGGCAGCCACACTCAACCTGGGTGTCGATCACCAGATAGCCGACGAGGTGTTTGGCAATGGCGCAGCGGCAATTTTTGACAAGGTTCAGGCGATACAAATTGTCGCCTGCGGAACCAGTTTTCATGCTGGAATGGTGGCGCGCTACTGGCTGGAGGAGTTGGCTGGTATTCCCTGTCAGATCGAAGTGGCCTCGGAATTTCGTTACCGCAAACGAGTCCAGCATGAAAACACCTTGCTGGTCACTATATCGCAATCCGGAGAAACCGCGGACACGCTTGCAGCTATGCGCAACGTTGCCCCCGGGGAATTCCTTGGCAGCCTGGTGGTTGCCAATGTGGATAACAGCTCTCTGGTAAGAGAGAGCGACCTGGTTTTTTTGACTCGTGCGGGTATCGAGATTGGCGTTGCGTCTACCAAGGCGTTTACTACTCAGCTGGTAGGTTTGCTTATGCTGACCACAGTGCTAGGTCGCCGACGCGCGATGCCTGCCGAACACGTTCAGGAGCTGGTGAATGCCCTGCACAATCTTCCAGATTATGTGCAGGAGACGCTTGAGTTGGATGACGCGATCAAGCAGATGTCCGAATCGTTTATCTCCAAGCACCATGCTCTTTTTCTGGGTAGAGGTATTCAATATCCCGTGGCAATGGAGGGGGCGCTAAAATTAAAGGAAATCTCCTACATCCACGCGGAAGCTTACCCTGCAGGAGAACTGAAGCACGGACCATTGGCATTAGTTGACGACGACATGCCAATTGTTGCTGTTGCCCCCGGCGATGAGCTGTTGGAAAAGTTAAAATCGAACCTGGAAGAGGTTCGCTCCAGAGGTGGCGAGTTATTTGTATTTGCCGACGAACAGGCAGGCTTTGCCAGCGAGCCCAGAGTCAATGTGTTGAACATGCCTCATTGTCCCGAGGTCGTTAAGCCAATTGTCTATACTGTTGCGCTACAGCTGTTGTCTTACCATGTGGCGGTGCAAAAAGGGACTGACGTGGATAAGCCGCGCAATTTGGCCAAATCTGTTACGGTGGAATAGAACGATAGCGGTCATTTAAAAATAATTGATTAGCTCGGAATAGGGAGTAACGAATGAGATCTGCATTAATACATGTTGGCCGAGTGTTATTAGCACTGTATTTTCTGGTGCCGGGAATCGGCAAGTTTGTTTCGTGGGATATGCATGTGGCGTTAATGGAATCTCACAATATGGTCATGGTTCCCGCTTTATTAGCGATTGCTGGCATTGCTCAAATTGGCGGTAGTATCTGCCTGCTATTCAATAAACAGGTGGTTATTTGCGCGCTTGGCTTTGCCGCCATGGTCTTACTCATTAATCTGAATTTGCATGACTTTTGGAATGTCTATGAGGGTGTAGATGCCAAACATGAATCTCAGAACTTTTTCAAAAATTTGGGCATATTTGCGGGTCTTTTGCTGTTGGCGGCCATCAATATGGAAAAGACATCCAACGAGTGATTGCATCGGTAAGCGTATAGAAAACACGGGGATTATTAACCATGCCGGGAACTTACAGAAGGAGTCGCCCGGTATAGTTAACGCCTTTTGCTAATCCTTGTTCTACCGAAATTTCTGCGGTCGCGCATTTCTTTGTGAGTCCGGGCACGCATGGCATGCTGACGCGCCAGTTCTGGTGGCGCAATAAACTGACCGGGGCTGAGGCGATTTTTGTTAGGCAAAAGAAGCAGGCTGTCGCAAAGGCCCAAACCCCGCTTTACCGCACCTGGAGAAGGAACTCCATCCAAGTAGCGAGATACGTCGGCCTCATCGAGAATACCTGTGAGCACCAGGCGGGCGCGCTCTCGAATCGCGGGCGTTGCAACCCGGTTAATACGCCCCCACTGAACTGTATATTCGCTGCAGTCAGGGTTATCTGAGCGCGGAACATCGAGGAAAGAGCTCACTCTGTCTAACCCAAAGTAGTAGTGGGTTAGCACTTCTTCTACCAACATGGCTGTGTCCTCAAACGGGGACGCATAGGCATATAGAGCGCTGGCATCGTCCTGTTCGAACTCCAGCCCCAGCGTTATGGCACTCAGATTTTGAAAGACGGTGGTAACAGGCGCACCGAAAAACAGCACCGATCCAAGGTCATAGAGCAATGCAGAGCGCAGTGGATAGGTATTCAATAATTGCAGGCTGGGGCTCAGGCGCTCAAGCCGGTACGTGGCTTCAAGAACTGTCTCATTAGGTAAAACGTCTGATAATAGAGCAGGTGGCATTGCGTCATTGGCGTGAGTTAACTCATGTATCAGCAGGTTGGCGATGGGCCAGATAATATCGTCAAAGGTACGACTTTGGCCTTCCTCGTACAGATAGGAGGGCCGCCACGCGGACGTGTTTCCCGACACATAAAGCTCTGCAGAAATAAACTTAAGAGTAGAACCGAACTCTGAGCGATAGTCTGGCTCCCAATCAATGGTTTCTCGCTCTGCAGGCGTGAGCCAAAGGTCTTGTGGATCCAGGTATATGGCGCCGGTGGCAGACGTGTAAAAAGCGGGTCGAATACTGGAGCCTATGACAATGGCAGTGGTGCCGCGAAACATTTTCAGCATGTCTGGTGGCAGCGCTGCTAGTACCTGCTTGAAGCGGTCCCCCATCCAGAAATGAGTGACGGTAGTGCGCTGTAAAATTTGGTCAATGTCAGGTTCCGCAGATACCGAGCCCAGAAAGGGCAGAGTTTCAAGCGAGCAAAGCTGGAACGGGTCATTAGCAGATGCACAAGCCGCCAACACTTCTGCCCAAGGGCTGTTTTTTTGATAGGGCTTTAGGTTTTTTCCCGACACCCGGTTAGCGAGGCCAAAACTAAACGACGCGCTGGCGATGGTACCGGCGGAGTCTGTTGCAGAGACAAACATCACCAGGTCTCGCACTGAGTAGTCGGCCTTGGGGGAGGAAAACTGAAGCTCATTACCCACTTTTAAAGCGGGGATTATGACCCGCATGTCAGTGGTAGCCATGAAATACCGGGGTGTGCTGTTCAGGGCTAGTCCTTCGATCTCAATACTGCTGAGGGGAACTGAAAGGGTTTTCTGCCCGGGCCCAATGAAGGCATCATAATCCAGCAGTTTGAGTGGACCGCTGTAGTAGGGCCGGTAGCGGGATACCAGCGGTATGGTTTCGTCCACACCCCAGAGCCGCTCGTCGAGCTGTACCTCGCAAGCCCCTGGCTGATCCCGGCATATTTTTGTCCAGCGACGAAAGCTGTGGCCTGGGGCTGGCACTGGCCAAAAGGTTTCATGAAAGTCTTCTTGAATATCAAAGACGTACCCACTGGAATAAACCTGCCCCGCTTTCTCGCCGTATACAACGCCCTCGCCATTGGTGGCCACAGGCATGCGGCAGGCCGCAAGCAGCGTTAGCATTAAAAGGGTTAAGACGCGACATGCTTTGCGGCTCGAACTCTGCGCAGTTGAGTTACTCATGAACGGAAAGATAGCAGGTGTTAAGGGACTGCACTACAGGCTTTAAGAGCATGTCCGGCCTTCGCCCCGCTGAGTATTAGCGGTTTTGTTTTACGTGGGTATTAGGTGCTTGGCAATGATGGCAGGCGCAACCACAGGCTAGCTAGAGTATTACCACATTTGGTAGATACCCTAGTATTGCTTTGCTACTGGTGTTGATCAGGTGAATCTGGGCCACCGGGGTTCAGGCCGCCCTGAACACAATCAGCCGGGATTCGCTGCTTTGTAAGCGCGTATGGCTGTATTGAACTGGTCAGCAACCGCTTCCTCTGCGGAAACTGCTGCGTTGTAGGTTTCCTGGCTAGCCTTGTAGGCTTCGCCTGCGCCATCCTCGCCTACTTGCATAGCGGCCTCGGCAGTCGCCATTGCGGGCTCCAGGCACTTCATGTAGTCAATGTTTTCACTCTGGAAGGCTTTAACGGCTTTCTGGCCTGCCAGCATTTGCTCCATGGTTGCCGAGGCACCGTCGAGAGCTGCCGGAGCCTCTGGGGCGGTGCAGTCTGCCGCGAGAGCGGATGTGCTACCCAAGGCTAATGCCAGGGCGGTGAGCTTGATTATTTTCATGTGTCTTATCTCTGCCAGTGTTTTGGATTGTGAATTTAACAGGACAAACTGTCCCTGCCAAGTCAGCCGGACTTGCCTACCCAAAGCTTGGGCAGACCGTATTCTTTTTCCAGCGTTCTTGCTATGAATTCGGCAGTGCTCCGGTCAGGAAGTTCCACTACACGAACTCGATAAACCGTCTTACCGCCAATCTGGCCTGTAGCAACGATAACCTTGCCGCTAGAGGGCTGCAGCTTTTTTAACCAACCGTCGGCGGTGCTGCGCTGACTATAGGAACTGAAGTTGACGAACCAGCCGCTGGCGACAGCACTGCTGTTTACGGGGGGAGCTGGGGGAACCGGCTTGGGCTCAGGCGTTGCTGCTGTCTTTTTCAAGATTTCTTGCTGGGCGGTCAGTTGTTTTTCCAGGCCGCTGACGATAGCTTGCAAGTTACTGTTTTCTCTCAGGAGTTCCGTAAACTGTTCTTGCAGTTCCACGTTGCGTTCACTGGCTTGGGCGGCAGCTAAACGACTGGCTGCCACGTCCCTTGGCGCTGCTGATGTTGCGAGATTAGCTTGTAGTTGGCGGATTTCCTCCTGCATCGCCGCTCGCTGTTCAATAACGCCGTAGCCACCAGCCCCCAGCAGAACAAGCGCTAATACTGCGACGATTATCATGCCTAGAGAAATATTCAATTCCCGGTCTTCTTCCTCATAGTCTTCATCCTCATAGTCTTGATCCTCATCCATGTCATCCCACTCTTCTTCCAGTTCAAGGTCCCTGAAAATGGGGGCTGCTGCAAGGGGGGGTAAATCGTGGTCGATTGTGGATGGTTCGTCGTCAAAGGCGCCTGAAGGGTTGGGCTCCTTGTTCCAAGGGTCGGATTCAGCAGATTCGTTTTCTGGCTCGCTCCAGGGATCGTCATCGAATGTCCTTGAGGCTTCTTCCTTCAGTTCCCAGGCAGCGTCATTGCTATGCGAGTCCAGTTCTTCAGGCTCGTCTTCGTCAACTTCGGTGTAAATGGCAGCGAAATCGCTATCGCGGTCTGAGTCTTCGTAGTCTGACTCTTCTTCGAAGTCGCTGAACAAGGTCTCGTTTTGGCTCCAGTTCGCGCTGGTTTGGTCACCATCGTTGGTTTCGTTGTTATCGTCGTCTCGGTCGCTCATGTCGGACACTGCTCTATTGTCCCGTTTGCGCCGATAGTAGCAGACCTGAGTCCTTTTTCTGTAGTCGTTTTGTCAGCATGGTGGGGTTTGCTCGTTGCCTCGGTTAGAATGCGCCGATGGACGTATCAGACATTCTTTCCCCACTGAACGAGGCCCAGCGCGATGCTGTCGCGGCTGAAAGCCAAAATATGCTTGTACTGGCAGGTGCTGGTAGTGGCAAAACTCGTGTTCTTGTGCACCGCATTGCCTGGCTCATCCGCGCTGAAGAGTTCTCTCCCTGGTCGATTCTTGCGGTGACGTTTACCAACAAGGCAGCGAAAGAAATGCGCAACCGCATTGAGGAAATGCTGCAGATTCCCAGTCATGGCATGTGGGTGGGTACCTTCCATGGTCTGGCCCATCGCCTGCTCAAGGCTCATTGGAAGGAAGCTGGCCTGCCCCAGAATTTCCAGATCCTCGATAGCGACGACCAGCTGCGGCTGGTTAAAAGGGTCTGCCGAGAAATGGAGCTGGATGAAAGTCGCTGGCCCCCGAAACAAGCCATGTGGTACATCAATTCACAAAAGGATGAGGGCCTGCGATCGCAGCACATTGATGCGCCCCACGGCGACCTTTACGCCCAGACAATGCTGCAGGTTTACCGAGCCTATGAGGCAGCCTGTGATCGCACCGGAATGGTAGATTTTGCCGAGCTACTGCTCAGGGCGCATGAGCTCTGGCTCAAGAGCCCAGAGGTTCTGGCCCATTACCAGGGCCGCTTTCGGCAAATTCTGGTAGATGAGTTTCAGGACACCAATACCATTCAATATGCCTGGTTGCGGGTGCTGGCCGGAAAGGATATTCCGGTGATCGCGGTGGGCGATGACGACCAGTCTATTTACGGCTGGCGAGGCGCTAAAATAGAAAATATCCAGCGCTTCGGAGACGACTTTAAGGGCACGCGTACGGTAAGGCTGGAGCAAAATTACCGCTCGACCCAAACTATTTTGCAGGCTGCCAACGGGGTTATCGCCTTTAACTTTGGGCGACTGGGCAAGGAGCTTTGGACCTCGGGTGAGCAGGGTGAGCCGATTAATCTCTACGCTGGATTTAATGAGCATGATGAAGCCCGGTTTGTTGTCGAGCAGATAGAGCACTGGATTGCCAATGGCAACGACCGTGCCTCCGTGGCGATCCTGTATCGTTCAAATGCCCAGTCCCGGGTTTTGGAAGAAGGGCTGATACGAGGCGCGATCCCTTACCGCATTTATGGCGGCCAGCGCTTTTACGAGCGCATGGAAATTCGCAATGCCCTGGCCTACCTGCGTCTCTTGCAAAGCCGCGGCGATGACGCTGCCGTAGAGCGAGTGATCAATACGCCTCCCCGTGGCATTGGCAGTAAAACCCTGGATGTGGTTCGTAGCTGCGCCCGCGCCAGAGAACTGTCGCTGTGGCAGTCCATCGAGGCTGTGATTACCGAAAAATTGCTGCCTGCCAGGGCCTTATCTGCGCTTGAAGGCTTCACCGTACTGATCAACGAACTGGATTCCGGTACCGATGATTTAACCTTGGAGGAGCTGGTTGAGCATAGTATTGAGCACGCGGGTCTTATCGAGTATCACCAGAAAGAGAAGGGCGAAAAAGGCCAGGCGCGGGTAGAAAACCTTGAGGAACTGGTCTCTGCCGCGAAGCAGTTCGTCAAGGATGAGGCAGAGGAAACCTCACCGTTGCAACAATTTCTTGATAACGCTGCTCTGGACGCCGGGGATGCCCAGGCGGATGAACACGAGGACAGTGTCCAGCTGATGACTTTGCACTCCGCCAAAGGACTGGAGTTTCCGTTGGTGTTTCTGGTTGGAATGGAGGAAAACCTGTTTCCCCACCGGATGTCTATTGAGGAGCCAGGGCGGTTGGAAGAAGAGCGACGGCTTTGTTATGTGGGTATTACCCGAGCGATGGAGCAACTGACCATTACCTATGCGGAGTCCCGACGCTTGCATGGCAGCGAAAGCTTTAACGCGCCCTCGCGGTTTATCCGCGAAATTCCTGCTGAGCTGCTGCAGGAGGTGCGGATTAATAATACCGTCTCCAGGCCAGTGAGTGCGCTCAGTCAGGCTGCTGTACCCGAGACCGACTTGTGCCTGGGGCAGCGTGTTTACCACCAGATTTTTGGCGAGGGTACCGTGCTAAACTTTGAGGGCAGGGGCAGCAGCGCTCGACTAGAGGTCAACTTTGATGCCGAGGGCAGTAAGTGGCTGGTTTTGCAGTACGCCAATCTGCAGCTGATATAACAAGGAAATTGCAATGGCACAGGGCGAAACAGAAAGGCGCTATTCACCCATCATTATTTTAACCCTGGTTGCGGCTTTGGTCGCGGTGCTGGGTTTGTGGGCGGCAGACAAAGCCGGGAACCAAAATAGTGGTGGCAGTGCCGGCGAGGTCGTGGCGACCTCCAATGAACAGTTTGAGTGGAAGCTGGTGACTACATGGCCCAAGAATTTTCCTGGGCTTGGCTCGGCAGCTGAAAATCTGGCCACCATGGTGGATGAAATGAGCAATGGCCGCCTTAAAATTCGGGTTTATGGCGGCGGAGAGATCGTGCCGGCACTGGGCGTGTTTGACGCGGTGTCTCAAGGCGTCGCTGATGCGGGACACGGCGCGGCGTACTACTGGAAGGGCAAGGTCCCATCATCGGTGTTTTTTACCGCGGTACCCTTTGGTTTGAATGCCCAGGAGACGTTCGGCTGGTTGCATTATGGTGGCGGCCTAGAGCTGTGGGAGGAGGCTTATGCACCCTACAACCTGGTGCCCATGGGCGGTGGCAGTACTGGCGTGCAAATGGGGGGATGGTTTAATAAGGAGATCAACTCCATTGAAGATTTGCAGGGTCTGAAAATGCGCATTCCTGGCTTGGCAGGTGAGGTTTTTACTGCGGCAGGAGGCACCTCGGTCACTTTACCGGGCAGTGAGCTTTATACTTCGTTGCAGACCGGGGTTATCGATGCCCTGGAGTGGGTTGGCCCCTACAACGATCGAATTTTCGGCTTTCACCAGGTGGCTAAGTATTATTATTACCCCGGCTGGCATGAACCCGGTTCCGTGCTTGAGTTTATTATTAACAAGGACTCTTTAGCGGCGCTGCCTCTGGATTTGCAGGCCATTGTGCGCCAGGCTGCCAGGGCTTCCAGCCAGGACATGCTGGACGAGTACACCGGTCGCAATAACGAATCATTGCGTGAATTGATTGAGGATCACGGTGTCGAGATCCGCCGATTCCCGGATGATGTGCTTAAGGCGTTGTGGATGGGTACCCAGGAGGCGATGCAAAAGCTGGTAGCTCAGGATCCGATGGCAGCCAAGGTTTATGCGTCTTACTCAGCGTTTTATAAAGGCGTACGCAACTATCATCACATTTCAGAGCAGGCTTATATTAACATGCGCGACGTGGTGCTCGAAGATGAGGATTACTAAGCCCTGATGGCCCGGGTGCGACCGTTGTCATCAATGGCCACAAAGACGAACTCGCCCTCTGTGACTTTAATCGGCTCACCATCGTGCTTTGAGTTGATCCAAACCTCTACAATAATTCGAATTGAACTGCGGCCAATTTCCAGTACATCACAGTAGCAGGTGACGACTGCGCCCACGTGTACAGGCGTAAGAAATGCCATTGCATCAATAGCAACCGTGGCTACTCGGCCGCCGGCTACTTCAGCGGCAGTCACCATGCCAGCAATATCCATCTGTGACATCAACCAGCCACCAAAAATATCCCCGTTTGGGTTGGTATCTTTGGGCATGGCCACTGTTTGCAGTGCCAGGTCTCCATGCGGTACTGGTGTGCTATCGATGTCGTTCATTTCGTTGACCTGATCAGGATTAAAGTGAGCGTTGCTAGCGCTGCATTAGTGAGGGCAGCCAGGTAGCCATTTGCGGCCAGATCCATAGCGCTGCCATCAGCGATAACTGAATGAGTATAAAGGGTACTACCCCGCGGTAGATAGCCCCGGTGGGTACCGACTCAGGAGCCACCCCGCGCAGGTAAAACAGGGCAAAACCAAACGGTGGTGTGAGGAATGAAGTTTGCAGGTTAAGGGCGATCATAATGCCCAGCCAAACCGGATCCAGGCCCATGGCTAGCAGGATGGGGCCCACGATGGGGACAACCACAAAGGTAATTTCGATGAAGTCGAGGATGAATCCCAACAGGAAAATCACCAACATCACCACCAGCGTTGCCCCCATGACACCACCGGGCATATCCACAAAGAAGCTGTGGATCAGTTCTTCTCCGCCAAAGCCACGAAAGACCAGCGAAAATATTGCCGCACCAATCAGGATCATAAATACCATGCAGGTGACTTCCATGGTGCTTATTACCGCTTCGCGCAATCGCTGCACGCTCATTTGACCCCTGATCAGTGCTAACAACAAAGCGCCTGCGGCACCAAAGCCCGCCGCTTCTGTTGGCGTGGCTGCCCCCAGCAATATGGAACCCAATACCGAAGCAATAAGCAGTAATGGAGGCACTAAGCCGCGAACGATATCGCCGACAGACACCTCTCCCTGTTCTGCCGGGGGTGCTGCTTCGGGGTTGAGTTTGGCATAGACCACAAGGTAGAGAATATATAGCGCAACCAGCACCAGGCCTGGAATTAGTGCCCCCATGAACAAGTCGCCTACAGAAACCGTTTTTGGCGAGAACACATTCATTTTTAACTGCGCTTGCTGATAGGCATTGGCGAGAATGTCTCCCAGCAGTACCAGGGCAATGGATGGGGGAATAATTTGTCCCAGCGTTCCAGTGGCACATATCGTGCCCGTGGCAAGTGAGGGGCTGTAGCCCGCGCGGAGCATGCTGGGCAGTGATAACAAGCCCATTGTGACGACAGTGGCGCCAACAATCCCGGTACTGGCAGCAAGAAACATACCCACCACAACGACCGATATACCCAGGCCGCCTCTCATGGCCCCGAATAACTTGGACATGCTGTCGAGCAGCTCTTCGGCGATGCGGGATTTTTCCAGAATCGTTCCCATAAGAATGAAGAGGGGCACGGCGATTAAGGTGGTGTTGTTAATAGTGCCAAAGACACGGCCCGGAAATGCCGCTAAAAAGCTAGCGTCAAAAACACCGCTGAGAATGCCGCCTACAGCGAAGACCAAGGCAGTGCCTGCCAAAGTGAAGGCCACAGGATAACCCAGCATTAATAGCAGGCAGACACCCAGGAATAGGTAGAGAGAAAGATATTCCATAGTCAGGTATTGCCCTCGACCAGCTCTAAGGTGCTGCGCAGGGTTTCTGCCAGGGCCTGGAGTAGCAGATTAATGCCCATCAGGGGTATCAGTGCCTTTAATAAATATACGGCAGCGATGCCGCCCAGCTCAGAGGAGGTTTCTCGCATGGCCCACGATTCATTGACGAAGTTCCAGCTAACACCGACGATAAACAGGCAAAGCGGAATCAGGAAAACTACGCCACCCAGCGCGTTTATCCATGATTTGCCCCTGGCGGAGAACTGACGATAGAAAATATCGACTCGAACATGGGCGCCGTGCTTGAGCGCGTAGGCGGTACCCAACATGAATAGCGTTGCGTGCATGTAGGTAACCAGCTCCTGGGAAAAAATGGAGCCGGTATTGAATCCATAGCGCATTATTACGATCGCGGTGATCAGTAATGCCATGGCCAGCGCCAACCAGGCCAGCACCCGGCCGGAGCGATCTGTGAATGCGTCTATGGTTTGCACCAGCTTGTGCACAAACGACATGATAATCAGGTCTTTTTTATTAGTCGGTGTGCAGAGTATCATAGCCTCTTTGGGAATGGGGACACCCCATAGCCCAGCGACTCAAGACAGGCGAAATGCTATGCTGACTGTGATTTCTCCAGCTAAAACGCTGGATTTTGATACTCCACCTACAACCCGCAAAACGACCCAGCCTTTATTTCTGGAGCGTGCCGGTGAGCTGGTAGCCGACGCCCGGGAAATGAGCCCGGACGATATACGCGGGCTGATGGGCGTGAGCGAAAATATTGCTGAACTAAACCACGCCAGATTTATGAATTGGTCAGCGCCATTCAGTCTCGATAATGCCAAGCAGTCGATCCTGGCATTTAAGGGAGATGTTTACACGGGCCTGGAAGCGGAAACATTGAATACGGCTCAATTGGGCTTTGCCCAAAAGCACCTGAGTATCCTGTCAGGGCTTTATGGCCTGCTGCGACCCCTGGATCTGATGCAGCCCTATCGATTGGAAATGGGCCTGAAGTTTGCCAACCGCGGCGGCAAGAACCTCTATGAGTATTGGGGCGACGACATATCCCATGCGGTTAACAAGCAGTTGAAAAAGTCGGGCTCTGCAGTGCTGGTCAACCTGGCGTCCAATGAATACTTCAAGTCAGTGAAAGCAAAACAGTTAGAAGGTGAGATTATTACGCCTGTGTTCAAGGACCTGAAGAATGGTAAATATAAAATCATCAGCTTTTATGCCAAGAAAGCCCGGGGACAGATGGCTCGCTTCATTATCGATAAGGAATTAAACGAGCCAGACGGAATAAAGAAATTCCGAGTCGACGGCTATCGGTTTAACAAGGCTGAATCCACCGCCAGGGATTGGGTGTTTACCCGCGACGAGGCACCCGGCGGCAAGTAGACCACTGATGTGTTCACTGCCGTATTCCCAGGCCTGCGAGAATAACAAGGGGCCTATTCTCGACGTTCTTTCGCGAGTTTTTGTCTCTTGCAGGGACGTGCTGGAACTGGCCTCGGGCACGGGTCAGCACGCCACCTGGTTCAGCGCCCAGATGCCGTTTCTGCAATGGCAGCCCACAGAAATGGCGCAGCACATTGAAATCCTGAAACCCCGCTGCTCGCAATACTCGGGCGCTAATCTTCTTCCACCTAAAGCGTTGGATGTCAGCGACAGGCCCTGGCCTGTGGAGGCAATCCCCGACGCACTGTTCAGCGCCAATAGTTTGCATATTATGTCCTGGAGCTCGGTAGAGGCCTTGTTTGGGGAGCTGGGTGACCGGGCTCGTGCCGACACCTTGTTGGTCATCTACGGACCGTTCAATTATGGCGGGCAATACACTTCTCCAAGCAATGCCCAGTTTGACCAGCGACTGGCGCAGCAATCACCTGTCAGCGCGATTCGGGATTTTGAAAAGGTGAACGCGCTGGCCAGCAATGCCGGCTTTGAGTTGAGAGAGGATATCGAGATGCCGGCCAACAATCGCCTGCTGGTTTGGCGCAAAGGCTGATCTCTGACTACTGCTTGAAAGGTAATAGTGTGGCAGCGTCCTTGAGATAGGCTTCATTGTGCGGCTTTTCCCTGCGAGTGAAGTCCCCTACTGCAGCAGACAGTTTGGAGTCTGCGATCCAGTGATTTGAAAACGTTGCGACAGGACGAAACCCACGTTGAATTTTGTGCTCGCCCTGAGCGCCCGGATCGAACCGCTTTATGCCGTGCTCGATACAAAATTCAATGCCCTGGTAATAGCACGCCTCGAAGTGCAAACAGTCAAATTCCTGTTCACACCCCCAGTAACGGCCGTAAAGCGTGTCAGCCGAGCGGAAATAGAGAGCGCCAGCGACCGGCTCACCGTCCTTTTGCGCCAATACCATGATCACCTGGTCGCCCATGGCTGCAGCCACTTGGGTGAAGAACTCCCGGGTCAGGTAGCCGCCGTGACCACTGCGCTTCGCATAAGTGTATTGATAGAAGTGATGAAAGCGTTCCCAGTTTTGCTCGCCAATGTCATCACCGACCAGTGTGATCAGTTGTAGACCTTGTTCCTGTACTCTCCTGCGCTCGCGCTTAAGCGATTTCCGCTTACGACTGCTGAATTCTGCGAGGAAATCATCGAATGTCTCGTAGCCGTTATTGAACCAATGAAACTGAGTCGCTCGCCTTTGATGTATCCCGAGCTCCAGCAAATCCTCAGACACAGCTTCCCGGGGAAATAGCAGGTGCCAGCTGGATAACTCCTGCTGCCGGGAGAACTGTTCCAGAGCGCGAATGCTGATGGACCATGCTTCTTCAGAACTGAGTTCTGGCAAATGGCAAAGCCTGGGGCCGGTGGCTGGCGTGAAGGGTATTGCACTGACCAACTTCGGATAATAGCGCAGGCCGTTTTGCTCCCATGCCTGTGACCAGGACCAGTCGAATACGTACTCCCCGTAGGAATGGGACTTGAGATAAAGGGGCATGGCGGCAACGGCGCGCTGGTCATCCCGCAGAAGCATATGGCAGGGTTGCCAGCCGTTCTCTGCGGTAGTGCAGCCAGATTCTTCCATACCCAGCAAAAACTGGTGGCGCAGAAACGGATAGTCGATGCCACACAGCCGCTCCCATTCATCGGGGTCGACTTGAGACATGCTGGTAATAAATTCAGCGTTTAATGGCACCGCAGTTCCGGGGTTAGAGGGCGAAGTTAAGGACCAGACCTGCAAAAATGACAGCGCCCACCCAGTTGTTGTGCAGGAAGGCCTTGAAGCAGGCGTCGCGTTCACGTTCGCGTATCAGGTATTGGTGGTATACGCACAAGGTAGCCGCTCCGACCAATGCAGCGTAATAAGGCATGTGCAGACTGAAGCGATCACCTGCGATCACCATCAGGATGAGAAAGGTGGTTTGCAATAAACCGATAATGAGTCGGTCATGTTGGCCAAACAAGATGGCGGTAGATTTAATACCCACTGTCAGGTCGTCTTCCCTGTCGACCATGGCGTATTTGGTGTCATAGGCCATCGTCCAAAGTAAATTGGCTAAATAAAGTAACCATAAATTAGCCGGCAGCTCTCCCGTTTGGGCGGCGAAAGCCATGGGGATACTCCAGGAGAACGCTGCCCCCAATACTACCTGCGGCAGGTTCGTATACCGTTTCATAAAGGGATAAGTAGACGCCAGTGCTACGGCGATGAAAGACAGCTTAACCGTCAATGGGTTGGTGAACAGGACCAGCACAAAGGCAGCTGCAAGCAAGCCGATGAACAGCAATCGGGCCTCTGTCGCCGAAACAGCGCCTGTGACCAGCGGTCGCTGCGAGGTGCGGCCAACATCGCCATCCCAGTGGCGGTCTGCCAGGTCGTTGATCACACACCCGGCAGACCGCATCAGGAAGGTGCCCAGGGTGAATATAATCAGCAAATCCCAGTCTGGCATTCCATCTGCGGCAATCCATAGCGCCCATAGCGTGGGCCACAGCAGCAGTAAAGTGCCAATCGGCTTGTCAAAGCGAATCAGTTGCAGCAGAGCCTGGAATTTGGGTTGAGCCAACATTTTTGGTGCTTCTGGGGGATCAGGACCTAAGCTTACTGTTTCGGGCCAACAATTGCAGCGCTGACTTTTCCTCGCTGGGTGCGGTGTACGGGCAGTATCGCCGACCAGGGGCTAAAGTCTTTCAGGAACACTTCGCTCACCATGAGGTTGGCGTCCTGTATCGAGAACCGTGAACGGCGGGCCCAGGCGTCATCTTGCTGGTGCAGCCGTGCGGGTATGTAGTCGCAGTCCCCTCCAATGCGGGCCACTTCAAAAGGGCTGCGGCGCATAGCGGCATTTTTGAACAAAATGGCCCCCAACGGTCTGTTCTGCAACCGTCGCAGGTGAGCCAAACTGCCGGTCAGGCTGGAGATCGGCAGAACGCTGCGAGCGAACACCACAGCGTTGTCCCCCTGCTGAAGCGCAACTTCGCGAATAATAGCCAGCTGTCGATGCCCAATCTGAAGCAACCGGCGCTCGGAGGCTAGCGGCACCTCCCAGCCCTGGTAGAGCCGCAGTACCTGAAAGCGTCCGCGTTGCTGATCAATTAGCCTGCCGGTGAGCGAGCCATCATCCAATAGCCAGCGGCGAACGTTTGGGTCCAGTGCACCCGTTGTCAGCTGTTTTACCGGACGCCACAGGGGTTCAACACCGACACGGTGGCTAGCGCGAAGGGGGTGGGCATTGGCAGGGGGGTGGTGTTGAGTCATGGCAAGGCGAGGATGCGTTATCGGAGTGCCCCTTGCAAGGCGCAAGCTGGCTTAATTTGCCATCCCGGAGAGTACAGATTGCCCTTGCACAATTTTCACACAACCCTATAGTGTTGCCTCCCCAATTTTTGTTTTTCCCTGAGCCTTTAAGTGGCCGGTGGGGAAGGACTTTCCAGAATTAGAGAGAGCAAGCGAGAACGACGATGAGTAGATGGGAATGTATTGTCTGTGGCCTTATTTATGACGAAAAAGAAGGCTGGCCTGATGACGGCATTGCGCCGGGAACCAAGTGGGAAGACGTACCCGAAGATTGGCTCTGTCCTGATTGCGGTGTCGGCAAGGAAGACTTTGAGTTGCTGGAGGAGTCTCCGGTAGACGCCACACCACACCACGAGGAACCAGTTGTTGATGAGGTTCATGCGCCGGTGGTGATTATCGGTACCGGTCTTGCAGGTTATGGTCTGGCCAAAGAGTTCCGCAAGCACGATCAGGACACCCCTTTGATCCTGATTACATCCGACGATGGCCGCTCCTATTCCAAGCCGATGTTGTCGACAGGCTATACCAAGGACATGTCTACCGACGATCTGGCGCAGATGGACGCGGGCAGTATGGGCCGCATGCTCAAGGCCAGCGTCTGGACCATGACGAAAGTCAGCGGCATAGACACCGCCAATCAGCTGATTAAAGTGGGAGACGCAGAAACCGCTGTGCACTACAGTAAATTGGTGTTGGCATTGGGAGCCGACGTGATTCGCCCGCCCATCGAAGGAGATGCGCTGGACAAGGTCTACTCCGTCAATGATTTGCTGGACTACGATGACTTCCGTACAGCAATGAAGAAAAACGACGTCAGGAAAGTTTGCCTGATTGGCGGCGGCTTGATTGGCTGTGAGTACACCAATGACCTGATTAATGGTGGTTTCGAAACTGAAACCGTCGATCCCCTGGGGTATTGTTTGCCGACATTACTGCCGGAGCCTGCGGGCAGGGCCGTGCAGACCGCACTGGAAGAAAAGGGCGCCAAGTTCCATTTCGGGCCACTGGTCACCGCCGTTAACAATGCGGAGAACGGTGTTAGCGTCAGCCTCAACAATGGTGAAACTATTAGCGCTGACCTGGTGGTCTCAGCGGTGGGCGTACGCCCGCAAACTGCACTGGCCCAGGAATCAGGCATCGACATCAACCGTGGGGTTGTGACAAATCGTTTGCTGGAGACTAGCGCTCCCAACGTGTATGCCATGGGTGACTGTGCTGAAGTGAATGGCCACGTCCTGGTATACGTTGCACCTTTGATGGCTCAAGCTCGCGCTTTGGCCAAGACCTTAAGTGGCGAACCTACCCAGGTGAGCTATCCAGCTATGCCGGTGACAATCAAGGTTCCCGCCTGTCCAGTGTCCGTTGCGCCACCCGCTCAGGGTGCTGAGGGCGAATGGGCGGTTGAGGCCGATGGCTGCAACGTGAAAGCTGAGTTCCGCGACGCTAGCGGAGCCTTGCTTGGTTTTGCCCTTACTGGCGAGGCCACCAAACAGAAAATGGCACTGCAAAAGGAACTGCCGGCCATTATGGCCTGAGGCAGGCCCAATGCCTGATTCAAGGCGCGCAGAGCAGCAGACCCGTCGCTGGCTCGAAGAGTTTGTGGTGGGGCTGAACCTCTGCCCCTTTGCCAAGCCGCTGCTGGGCTCGCAACAATTGCGAGTCGCAGTGTGCGAGGACGCGAACGATCAGCCTCTGCAAACCTTCTTTCTTACGGAACTGGATCGACTGCAGTCGACGCCCGAAACTGAAACGGCGACCAGCTTGCTGGTATTCACCGGCGCATTGGCTGGTTTCGATGACTACCTGGCGTTTCTGGATCATGTTCAGGAGCTCGTATACCAGTCTGGCCTGGAGGGCGTTGTGCAGTTGGCAAGCTTTCACCCGAATTATCAGTTCGAAGGCGAGCCGCAAGACGCCGCCAGCCATTTCAGCAACCGTTCACCCTGGCCGACTATTCATCTTATTAGAGAAGATATGCTGGAGAGGGCGTTAGCAGATTTCCCCGACCCAGCAGGCATACCGGAGCGAAATATAGCAACCCTGGATGCATTGGGAGCGACTGAGTTACAGGCTCGCTGGGAAGCGATAAAGCGTTAGCTAAACAAAAGCCGAGGCCGGATTCGGAGTAAGCTCACATAACTGGCCGATTAACAGCACCTTGTCACTTTTTCCGCTGACTCCTTGCGCTCGGAATACCTGTCCACCAGAAACTCGGCATTATCCCGAGTCAACAAAGTAAACTTCACCAGCTCTTCCAATAGCCGGGCGCTTTCTTCCACTACCAGCCGACTGAAGGAGCGCTCGCGCAATGATCCGTACAGAAGCAATATTCGCGGAGGGTGAGTTGAGTGTGTCCTGGGTGTCAGATTACCTCGCGTAGGAGTAACCAGGTGCTCGGCGACAATGTTAGGTAAGTTTTGCATGGGATTTCATTTTTTCATTGCAAGATTTAGGCGTCAGGATTGGCTGGCTGCAGAAGGAAACCAGTGTCGAGTGTTATTGGCGAACTTCACCAGCGATAACATAACGGGAACTTCCACCAGCACGCCAACAACGGTGGCCAGTGCAGCGCCAGAGTGCAGGCCAAACAGCGAGATCGCGACCGCTACCGCCAGCTCAAAGAAATTACTGGTGCCAATCATCGCCGCAGGCGCCGCCACGTTGTGGGGCAATTGCATTCGTTTTGCAGCCAGGTAGGCAATAAAGAAGATGCCATAGGTTTGAATAAGCAGTGGTATGGCGATCATTACGATGCTTTCTGGATTCGCGATAATGGTCTGTGCCTGAAAGCCAAAGAGCAGCACCACTGTGGCGAGTAAGCCCATGACGGACAATGGTTTTAGCCGTTGCACAATGACGGAAACCTGATTGTGCAGAAAACGCCGAGTCAGGTAGCCCGCTAGAAGAGGCAGCACAACATAAAGACCCACAGACAGCAGCAGTGTTTCCCAGGGCACGGTGATGTCAGTGACCCCCAGCAAAAATGCCGTAATCGGTGCGAATGCGAAAATCATGATGATGTCGTTAACCGACACCTGTACCAATGTGTAGTTGGGGTCGCCCTGAGTGAGCTGGCTCCAAACAAAGACCATGGCGGTGCAGGGCGCTACTCCCAACAAAATCATGCCGGCGATGTACTCATTGGCAGTTTGCGGGTCGACCCAGCTGGCGAAAAATACCTTGAAGAATAACCAACCGATAGCCGCCATGGTGAAGGGTTTAACCAGCCAGTTGATCGTCAGGGTGAGTGCCAGTCCTTTCGGCTTTCTGCCGACATCTTTGATTGCCGAGAAGTCCACCTGAATCATCATCGGGTAGATCATTAACCAGATTAGTACGGCCACCAGCAAATTAACGTGGGCGTATTCCCAGCGGGCAATCTGGGCGAAAGCAGAGGGGGAGAGGTTCCCTAATACGACCCCGGCGACAATGCAAAGGCCGACCCAGAGGCTGAGGTAGCGTTCAAAAATTCCCATTAGTCTTTCCCTAAAGCGTTTAGTAGTGCAAGCCGTTTAGCGTTGTCCATAGACTGTAGGTTGGAGGACAGCAGTGTCTCAATGCGCACGCGCAGTGTTGAAATAGTTTGCTTAAACGCGCAGGCGAGCTCTTCCTCGTTGCCGTCCAGACGCGAGGGGTCGGCCAGCCCCCAGTGCGCCTTCAGTGAATTGCCAAACCATACCGGGCACTGCTCTGCAGCTGCTTGATCACAGACAGTGATCACCGCATCGGGGTGCCACGCCTCATGTTCATCCCAGGACTGGCTCTGCAGGCCCGATGTGTCTATTGCAGCCTGTTGCAGGTACTTGATCGAAAGAGGATGGACTTGCCCCGATGGCTGGCTACCTGCAGATCGGGCCTCAAGTGTGCCTTGTCCGTATTGATTGGTCACCGCCTCAGCAATAATGCTGCGGCAGCGGTTATGGGTGCAAATAAATAAGAGCTTCATGCGGCGTCACAACATAGCTTGCTGTTGCGTTGAGGCCGGGAGCCCATATCCTTGAGCCGCGTGCAGCCACTGGCAGTCAGTTCGAGATTGTCATTAGCAGTGGCGGTGATAATGGCTCTGGCCCATTCGGGTAGCGATTCATCAATAGCGTAATAGATCCATTGTCCCTCCCGTCTGGTGCTAAGCAGGCCGCTGTCGCGCAGCTGCGCCAGATGGCGAGATACCTTTGGCTGGCTGGTATTGAGCGCAGCGGTGAGCTCACACACACAGAGCTCGCCCTCGGAGTGAACCAGCAATACAGTTTTTAGCCGGGTTTCGTCCGCCAGGCATTTAAATAGTGACAGTGGGCTCATGAAGGTTCCTCTAAAACGGCTGCGCATCATATACGAATTAACGTATATATGTAAATTCGCATATAACAATTGGCTGGGTAATACTTGGTTGATGCTGTTGCGAGGGCTAGGATAGGGGCTGGTAGCGCCTGCATCGTGGCGGTAATCACTGACAAGAGGGTTAAAATGAAAAGCGTCATTTGGAACATGGGGTTGCTGTTAATTGGTTTACTTACAGCGGTGCAGGCTGCGGCGCAGTGGGAGCTCGATGGCGAAAGGTCCAGCATCAATTTTATCTCGATGAAAAACGCGGCCATCGCTGAAACCCACAGCTTCACTTCGTTGGTTGGCTATATTGGCAAGACCGGCAATGTGCAGTTGAACATAGACCTGAACAGCGTAGAAACCCAGGTTCCTATTCGCAACGAGCGTATGCAAAAGCTGCTATTTGAAACGGCAGAGTTTCCCAATGCCAAAATATCAGCGAATGTAGATCCCGCGGTTTTGGCGGCGGTCGTCGAGGGTGGAACAGTGGGCACTGAAATTCCCGTTACGCTGAGTTTGCACGGGCTGGAGCAAGAGCTTGCAGTTGCTGTCACCGTGTTTAGTGACGGCGGCAGCCTGCGCGTTATCAGTTCCAGGCCACTGCTGCTGCGTGCGGCTGATTTTGGTCTTGCGGACGGTATTGAGGCACTGCGAGAGATAGCTGGGCTTAAAACGATCAGTACTGCCATCCCAGTGACATTGAACCTGCATTTTCGGCATGCTCCCTAGCGCAATAAAACACCTGTAGCTGCAAGCTTATGGTGTCTTCTTACATCTAACCGATCTGGATGAAGGGCTATGGACATGCGCAGCTATAGTCGCAGCAGCAGTTCAGGCTGTTTAATGACTTGCAGCCGGCATTTGGTGTCGGCCGTTAACCAGCTCCACCCGCCTGAAGATGCAGAAAGCTTTCAACCCCTTCGAAGAACATCTGTACCGAAATAATGACCAATAACATGCCCATGAGTCGCTCAACAGCGATCAGGCCTCGATTGCCCAGTGCTTTGAGTAATATTGGCGCGCTCATCAAAATAACCGCAGACGCTGCCCAGGCGCCAACCAGTGCCAGCGTCCAGTCAAACATGCGATTGGGGTCGGAGGTTACCATCAACATCGAGATGGCGAGGGCAGATGGCCCGGCAACCATGGGAATGGCTAACGGCACGATAAAGGGCTCACCCTCTGGTTGCTCACCCATCAGGCCATAGGGGCTGGGGAAGATCATGCGTATGGCGATCAGGAACAAGATGATTGCGCCCGCAATACTGATGGACTCTTGACGCAAACCCAGCAAATTGAGCACTGCTTCTCCGCCCCACAAGAAGACAAGCAGCACCACCAGTGCTATTAACAATTCTCTGGCTAAAATCCATTGGCGGCGCTTTTCATCAACATCCTTGAGGATGGATAGAAACACGGGAATGTTGCCCAGTGGGTCCATGACGAAAAGCAGCGTTACAAATGCGGTGAGTGTGTCCAAAGCTCATTCCTGTTTCGAGTCTGTAGGGAGAGGCGACGTGACGGATGTTGAAACCAATAGAGGGTAAGTTGTCTCGCCCCCGCTTGTCTACATCGCACAGATTAAACTGCCGTGGTGCTGTCTCTTGTTCACTGCAGGGTCGGCGGTGCAGTGTGTAGGTCGGACAATAACATTCGGCCAGTTCTCTGGGAGCTTAAACAAGTACATTGATGCTCTACTCTGGTGCATGAATTGGGTTAATCTGTGGCCCACTGAAGCGGTATCGACTTAATACAACCGTGCTTTAATCGATGACTTTTTTTAGATGAACGTTATGAGCGTGCAGGATCAGGTATGACCTCGGAAAACCCGTGGACTCTTTATTGGCAGAGCGGCAATTTATACAGCTGCATCGCGTCGCAGGATGCAAAAGACCAGGCATATATTGATGAGTTCTGGGCGGAATTTGCCAACGGTATGGCTCAAGGTGCACAGCTGTTAGACCTCGCGAGCGGCAACGGTGCAGTGCCGGTTGCTCTTCTGGCAGCTAACACGAGTTTGTCTATCAGCGCTGTCGATCTGGCAGATATTGCGCCTGACAGACTGGCAGAAAAATTCGACACCTTGGGTGAAGTACAGTTTTTCCCGGAAACAGATATCTGCGATTTACCGTTCGACGATGCCCGGTTTGACGGGGTAACCAGTCAATTCGGACTAGAGTATGCCCCACAGTCTGCGGCCTTACGCGAAGCTGCAAGGGTCTTGAAACCCGGCGCACCCATGCGCCTGTTGCTGCATCATAACGAAAGTGGAATCGTGCGCCCGGCGGAGACGGTGATCGCAGAAATAGAAGCGTTAACACGCCCTGATGGATTGATTGAACATCTTAAGCGGTTTGTGCGAGAGCAGGGTGAGCTGAGAGATTTAGAGGCTGCGGGTCGCGATTATCTAGATGATCCGGCGGGCAAATCGAAGCACATTTCGGGGCAGATTATGACGGGCATAAGTCGGGTTATAGATGATCGCCAGTCGTTTCCTGAGCGGGCCCTGG
>ERZ1046876.347-NODE-347-length-36723-cov-8.953856_pt1 | contig 36723 bp, 34 predicted proteins | sample MGYA00383094_ERZ1046876 | MGnify/ENA primary metagenome ERZ1046876 (study PRJEB29581, sample SAMEA5548364) | metagenome | biome: marine; feature: coastal; material: water | depth 50 m | study: Short-term variability in the microbial, nano- and picoplankton...
AAGTCTAAGTAATCAAAATCTTATCAATTGAGGAGAGATTAATGAAAAAACTAATAACTGCGGTAGTCAGTTTAGGCTTAATCGTTGGTGCTGCATCTGCTACAGATGTTGACGCTGATCGTAAAGCCTTTGTTGATTACTTTAAGTCACTCAAGCCGAATGTGGAGTTTGCAGACTACACCAATGGTGTATATGCATTTGACGAGGGCTCAAGAGAGCAATTTGAAGAAATTTTAGATGGTATTCCTCCTTATGAGGAAGCGGTTGAGAAAGGTGGACAGGAGTTTGAAAAGTTTGGTCTTGGTAAGTGTGCAGCGCTTGCAGATCCGGCAGCAGCTCGTGTTAAGCACCCATACTATGATGATGCAGCAGGCACAGTGGTAACATTAGAAGGTACAATTCAAAAATGTTACAACGAACAAACTGGTAAGAAGCTAGGCACGATGAAAGGCAAGATTGCTCGAATCAGTGCTTGGATTTCAGACCAGGCGGCTGGTGAAAAAATCAACGTAAAAATTGAGTCAGAGGGTGCTAAAGCGGCATACGAACGAGGCAAGGCGTTCTTCTACGCTAAACGCGGCCAATTTAATATGTCTTGTGCAGACTGTCACGTTTATAACGCTGGCAAGAAAGCAAGAGCTGACATTTTGTCACCTGCGTTAGGTCACACAACACACGTTCCTATGTATCGTGCAAAGTGGGCTGGCATAGGTACACTTCACCGTCGTTATGGTGGTTGTTTAAAGAATATGCGTGCTAAGCCAATCAAGGCGCAGAAAGAAGTTTATCGCGACATGGAGTTATTCCATCAAGCAATGAGCAATGGTCTTGAAATCACTGCTGATCGTTACAGAAAATAATAGGAGAATAGAGATGAAAAAAGTATTAATTACAGCTTTGTCAATATTCGCCTTAACAGCTCAAGCTGATTTTCTAGGTAGCGCCCATAACTGGAATAATGGATCTTCTGATTCGTTTAAGTCTGCTGTTAAAGCGGCTGAAGCGGGTTATAAGGCCAATTTAGCAGTGAACATGGCGTGGCGTGATACTGGTAAGATGATTAAAGAAGCTAAGAAACTAAATGCTGCAGGTAAAACTGCTGCTGCAGTAGCATTAGCTAATAAAGCTTACGCTCAAACAGCTAATGCAACAGCGCAAGCTGCCATTGCTGGCAAAGCAGGCCCTCTTTTCTAAAGAAGATTGGCGTTTGTTAAAAAATACCCCTTGATTGGGGTATTTTTTTTGTCTGAAATAAGGCCATATTAAAATTAAATTGATGGATAATTAATTGCTTAATTTGATTATTTTATTAATTTTATATGTCTGATTTGGGCTTTTGCCACCTACATTGTCAAAGTGAGTTTTCTGTTGAAAATTCATTGGTGCGCATTCCAGAATTAATCGATAAAGCGGTTGAGCTAGGCATGAGCAGCATCGCATTAACAGATGAATCAAATTTATATGCAGCTGTTAAGTTTTATCAAAAGGCGGTTGCAGCTAATATCAAACCTATTTTTGGTGCTCGCGTCAATATTCGTAATGAAGAGGGTGAATTCTACTCATGCCTTTTACTGTGTCAAAATCATCAAGGCTATCTAAACCTATCAGAATTGATTTCGTTGTCTTATATGCAAGGGCAATCAATTGAAGGGGTTAGTATCGATGAAGGTCAATTGGTTGAATACCAAGAAGGGCTGATTTTAATTGCAACACCTGTGAGTAGTGATGTAGCTAAACATTTACTGTCGAATCAAATTATTGAAGCTAAACAGAAAGCTAGTTTTTGGCAATCTGTTTTTGCTGATCGATATTATTTAGCGGTTCAGCGCACCTCTCGTGAACACGACGAGCAGCACTTGCACTTGTGTATTAATCTAGCACTAGAGCTGGATATTGCAGTTGTGGCAACAAACGATGTTCAGTTTTTATCAGCCGATGATTTTGATGCACATGAGGCGAGAATATGTATTTCACAGGGTGGTCTATTAGACGATGCTCGTCGAACGCGTCATTTTTCTAATCAGCAATACCTAAAATCAATAGATCAAATGCAAGATTTGTTTATTGATTTACCTGAGGTGCTGATTAACACCGTTGAAGTTGCACAGCGTTGTAATGTTCATTTTGAATTACACAAAAAAAATTATCTTCCTGATTTTCCTATTCCGGAAGATTTGAGTATCGCTGAGTTTTTTACATTGGAATCTGAGCGTGGCCTTGATAGCCGACTTAAAGGGGTGGCGGTTGATCGATCTGAGTATGACGAGCGACTTAAATTCGAACTCAATGTGATCATTCAAATGGACTTTCCTGGCTATTTTCTAATTGTTGCTGACTTTATTAAGTGGTCTCGAGAAAATGATATTCCAGTAGGTCCAGGCCGTGGATCAGGTGCTGGATCTTTAGTGGCTTATGTACTCGGCATTACTAATGTTGACCCGATTAAACACGAGCTGCTATTTGAGCGTTTTTTAAATCCTGAGCGTGTTTCTATGCCAGATTTTGATATTGATTTCTGCACCGATAGGCGTGATGAAGTAATTGATTATGTGGCTAAAAAATATGGCCGTGAGAAAGTCTCGCAAATTATTACCTATGGCACCATGGCGGCAAAAGGCGTGGTGCGTGATGTGGGTCGTGTCTTAGGGCATCCTTACGGCTTTAGTGACAAAATCTCTAAGCTGATTCCTAACGATTTAAAAATGACTTTGGATAAGGCATTAGCGCCTGATTCTGAGGGTGGATCAAGTGATTTATTGGCACGCTACGAATCAGAAGAAGCGGTCACTGATTTAATGAATTTATCTAAAAAACTAGAAGGCGTGGTTCGAAATGTGGGCACACATGCGGGTGGCGTGGTTATTGCACCTAGTAAGATTAGTGATTTTTGTCCGGTTTACAAAGGCGATAGTGATGAGGATGGTGTTGTTTCTCAGTTTGATAAGGACGATGTTGAAGCGGTAGGATTGGTTAAATTTGACTTTTTAGGATTGTCAAATCTGACGGTTATTCAAAAAGCCGTTAAGATGATTGAGTCTAGTGGTTTGAGCGAGCACAAGATAGATCTAGATTCATTGCCTTTGGATGATGAAAAAGTTTATGAACTGCTACAGCGTTGCGATACAACGGGCATCTTTCAGCTGGAATCTGATGGTATGCGTAGTTATTTAAAAAAACTACAAGCTGATAGTTTTGAAGATATTGTTGCGATGTTGGCACTTTATCGTCCAGGCCCTTTGGATGCTGGCATGGTAGATGACTACATCAACGTAAAACATGGTGCCAAGGTTAAGTATCCACATCCAATGCTACAAGAGATCCTTGAGCCAACTAATGGTGTATTTTTATATCAAGAACAGGTAATGAAATCAGCCCAGGTAATGGCTGGCTATTCATTAGGTGGCGCTGATTTATTGCGCCGTGCCATGGGTAAAAAGAAAGTTGAGGAAATGGATAGGCAGCGCAGTGTCTTTGTTACTGGTGCTAGTGATAAAGACATTGATGAGAAAAAAGCCAATGAAATTTTTGATTTGATTGATAAGTTTTCTGGCTATGGATTTAATAAATCTCACTCTGTAGCCTATGCTTATGTTTCATATCATACAGCCTGGCTTAAATCGCATTATCCAGCGCCGTTTATGGCTGCTGTATTGTCAGGCATGATGGACGATACTGACCGTGTATCCTTCACTGTGGGTGAAATTAGACAAATGGGCTTAACAGTTAATGGACCAAATGTTTGCCTATCTGATTATCAATTTAGTATCGCTGATGATAAGACGGTTGTTTATGGTCTGGGTGCTGTAAAGGGTGTGGGAGAGGCTTTGGTTGAAAAGCTTATGCTTGAACGCCAAGAAAATGGTGTTTTTAAAGATTTATTCGATTTTTGCTTTAGAATTCAAAAGCGTTATTTAAATAGGCGTGCGCTTGAAGCATTGATTTACAGTGGTGCATTTGATGTATTTGGGGTTGATCGGGCTAGTCTAATTAAAACTTACCCGGTAGCTGTCAAGCAAGCAGAACAGCGACAAAATGATCAGTCTAACGGACAAAGTGGATTGTTTGCCAGTGTTGAGGCGCATACAGAGTACGAAGTTAATTATCTTCATGCGCCTGAGTTTTCTTTTCGTCAGCGCCTAGCATTTGAAAAGATGGTAATGGGTTATTATTTTTATGATCACCCTACTGATGAATATAAAGCCGATGTTAAACATATTAGCGCTACATTGCCGAGTCAGATAAAGTTCCGTAATAACAAAGATGTGCGTGTTTTAGCGTTAATTTCTGAGTTGCGTTACCGTCCAACCCGAAAAGGAGGGCAAATTGCGATTGTGGCTGTGGAAGATGGTCATTTATCACTAAATGCAGTGGTTTTTTCAAAAGCCTTGGGTGAGGTGAGTGACAAGCTTATTGTGGATGATGTGGTGATCGTGTCAGGAAAAATTCAACGTGACGATTATCGTGATGGTTGGCAAATTATTGTTGATAAAATTGAAAATATTGATGAAGTTAAGCAAAATTATGCCAAAGGGTTTGAAATTAGACTTGATGCGCAACAACAGCCCATCTTTGATCAGGTGTGTCAATTATTGGAATCACACCAAGGTAGCTGCCCAGTCAAAATTTCATATAATACCAACCGATTGCGAGGCAGTATTCCACTAGGAAAACAACTAAGAGTTAATCCAGATCAAGCATTGGTAGAGGCGGTCAATAATCTGACCCAATCTCAATCTAGTAAAATTCATTATCATTAGGTTTGCGTTAATCACATTGGCGCCAATAATAGCGCTGATGAGCTTTCCTGTAACGTTTAACGCTCAGTTGATTGCTTAGCTTTAGGTCGATTTGTCCAGCACAAGCGGTATTAATTGGCTTAATATTATGCTGTTGATAGCGTTCCATAATTTTTGCTGCAGGATGGTTAAATCTATTTTTATAGCCACTGGAAATGATTACCTTGGCGGGTTTTACAGTTGATAAAAATAATTCACTAGAAGAGGTTTTGCTACCATGATGCGGACTAATTAATACATCTGATTGTAGTTGGTCACCCCAAACATTAATTAAATGGTGTTCAGCGGTTTTTTCTATATCGCCTGTCAGCAGTACACCAAAGTGCGCATTTGAAATTTTCAATACACAAGAGGCATTATTACCAGTGAAATTATGCGCAACATTAAGCATTTTAAAGTTCACACCATCCCACTGCCAAGATGCTGCAGAATTGCAATCTCTAACATTGGCATGGGTGATTTGATCAGTAACCGAGCTGAGTATTTGATCGATTGATAGTTTTCCTAATAAACTATCTAAGCCGCCAATGTGATCATTATCCCCATGTGAAATAATAATTGAATCAATGTTATTGATGCGCTTAGTTCTTAAATAGGGAAGGATAACCGCTTCACCCATGTTAAATCCTGAGCGGTAATGGGCACCCGTATCAAATATTAACACATGGTTTTTAGTGCGAACAACTTGTGACAATCCTTGCCCAACATCTAGGGTTGTCACCATAACCTCACCTGTATCTAGAGACTTACTAGGCTGTAGCCAAATAAGGAGTAATATCAAATAAGATAGCTTTCTGAGTTTGAGTGGTTTTGGTAATAGAGCGATCAATATGGCGAAAATTAACCATAACAGGCTAAAACTGGAGGCTGGTGTATAGTGCCAAAGGTTGAATTCGAATAATTGCAAATTTTTTAGCAGTATCGATAAATAGATTAATGATTGGTTTGCTATTGAAAAAATAAGTTGAGATAGGGTTTCAAGTTGGACAAAACTAAAGATAGCGCCCAGTAAAGAAAACGGTGTGGTAACAAAGCTAAACACAGGTATGGCGACTAAATTTGCAATGGGTGATAGTGTTGAACCAGATGAAAAAAACCAAGCTATAAGTGGCAAGGTGGCAATGCTAATTAATAATTGGATATACAGCAGACGAAATATCCAGTGTTTATCTTGGTGTTGTTTGACGCCGTAAACAATCACACCAACCACATAAAAAGATAGCCAAAAACCAATACTAAAAACACTTAGTGGATTTGAAATCAATACCAATAGTAAGGCTAGACCGTATAATTGCCAAATATTATGTGAGCGTCGAAAGATAACGGATAAAAATACAACGCCTGCCATGATAAATGCCCGTTGAGTTGGAATAGAAAATCCTGCAATCAAAGCGTAAACAAGCGCACTTGCAAGTCCAAAGTAAGCACCAATAACAGAGGCGGGTATTGTTAATGTGCATCTATAACAGTGACGCCACAAGAAACTTACTAATAGAAAAACAAATCCAGATATCAGACCAATATGCAAACCTGAAATAACGCTTAAATGTGTTGTATTGGTCTGTTTAAACATTTCCCATTGATCGGAGGAAATGCGAGATCTGTCGCCAATAATCAAGGCATTAATAACACCTGAAAATTCAAGTTTAGATAGGTGCTCGGATAGATGTTGGCGTATATATTGGCGCATGGTGTTAATAGAGCTTGCCTTATCAGAAACCAATAGTTGGTTGTTATTGCTGCGTTTGACATAGCCAGTAGCATCAAATTGTTGGTAGAAGAGCCACTGTTCATAATCAAACCCACCTTCGTTTTGATAGCCATTGTTATGTTTGATCTTTATGAAGAGTTGCCACTGGTCGCCACTTTTTAGTTGACTTGGTGGTTGCCCATACCAGGTTAGTTTTATTTTTCCTTGGTACGGCTTGCTAACATTGAGTGTGAATTGTGTTTTTTCTGGTTTTTCTTGTGGTAAATCTGCAATCGTGCCAGTAACCATAATTGGCGCATTGAAGTGTTTTTCGTCAATGCCATTATTTAATAGTTGCGTAGAAAATAGCCCCATCCAGCTAAAGCCTGCGATAAAAAACAGCAAGTTGATTGCTAATGATTTTTGACGTTCAAAAGTCAATAAAATAACCAGTAATAAGGCGAACAATCCCCCAATTTCAATCGATGAAAATACTAGGGTATTTTTTATTGAAAATAACAAGACTCCAAAGAGGAAATTAAGGGCAAAAAATAGCATAATTAAGGTTTAATAATTCAATCAATTTAGGTGTTATAAAATTAGTAATTTATGAATGTCTAATATATCGTGAAACCCTTGATTTATCACGTGAAACACGTTTAGTTTTCCTCCAGTATGTTTTTTAAATGATTAATGAGCATTTTCTAATATTATGATTTGATTTATAAAACCATAACTCATTGATTTTTAATTAAAAATTATAAGTGATTAGTTTTTATTCAAAACCACAAAAAACAGCAATACATCAACGTTTTTGCCACTTTTTAAAGAGATATTAACAGAGTTATCCACAGTTTTGTGAGTAACTCTAACAGGTGTTGATTTAACGCCGTTTTTAGGCGTTTATAAGAACTCTTTAATGAAGATATTTAAGATTTTTTCAGCCACTTTTGATTTGCTATTTTTACTGATGTTTTTTTGCTGTTTTTTACTGATAAAAGTGACTTGATTTTCATCATTATTAAAGCCAATATCAGCATCAGAAACATCGTTTAGAATAACAGCATCACAACCCTTGTTTTTCAGCTTAATTTCAGCATTTTTGAGCGTGTTTTGCGTCTCAGCAGCAAAACCAACACACCAAGGCTTGTTAGGCAGTTTGCAAACGTCGGCCAGAATATCTTTGTTAGGTACTAGTTCTAATATTAACGACTTTTTTGATTTTTTGATTTTTTGATGTTGTTGTTTTTTAACTTGGTAATCGCTAACTGCGGCAACAGCAATAAATATATCTTGTTGATTAATATTATTCATGACTGATTCATGCATTTGATCAGCACTAAGCGCGTGAATATTGGTAGCCTTATTATTGAGTGTCGCATTAATATTGGCATAGATGCAAGTTACGTTAGCACCCATTTCAATGCAACGATTGACTAAGGCCATACCCATTTTTCCACTAGAATGGTTTGAGATAAAGCGCACTGGGTCAATGGGCTCTATGGTGGCACCTAGTGTGATTAAAACACGTTTGCCACTTAGCTGGGTGCTTTCAAATTGTTTGGCTACCTGTCTGGCAATATCGGCCGCTTCAGGCAATCTGCCTGGACCTACATCGCCACAAGCCTGAGCGCCTGAGTCTGGCTTAATAATAGCAATATGTCGTTGACGCAATTGGGCCAAATTATCTTGTAACGATTGAGCCTGAAACATTTGCTGATTCATGGCTGGCGCTATCATCAGTCGAGCATCAGTTGCTAAAATGACGTTGGTTAACAAATCACAAGCTTGGCCATTTGCAAGGTTGGCAATAGTGTTGGCACTAGCTGGTGCAATTAAAATTAAATCTGCCCATTTTGCCAATTCAATATGACTCATAGATAGTTCAGCTTCTTTGTCCCATAGGTTGTCATGAACACTATGCTGTGAAATGGCTTGGAGTGATAACTGAGTGATAAATTGAGCACCACCTGATGTCAAAATAACACGCACATCAGCGCCAAGATCTTGTAATCGCCTGATAATATCGGGTGATTTGTAAGCTGATATTGAGCCACTTACCCCGAGTAAAATACGTTTATTGGTTAAGCTACTCACGTTTTGATGGTCGCAGTTATGCGCATGTCATTGCCAACTAAACGCAGATCGCTAATGGATAGCTTGATTTGATCTTGCATGTTGTCAATGGGTAGAGTTGCCATAGAATTGGCGCTACTGCCTAGTAGTGTCGGTGCGGTGTAGATGATCAATTCATCAATTAAAGCGTTTTCAATCATGGCACCAGTTAATCCTGGTCCCGCTTCAAGTAGAACAGAATTAATTCCTTGTTTGCCGAGTTGTAACAAGATGTTGTTTAAATCAAGTTTGCTGTTCGAATTTAGAGTAGTGTTGTCTGTGTTAAAAATTTGAGTCGGTGCAGATTTAGAAAAAATATTAAGCGACTGATCAGTAATTTGATGTTTGCCATCAACCACCACTCGAATTGGGTTAAAGTCTAACTCAGCAGAGCGCACTGTCATTGATGGATTGTCTGCTAACACGGTGCCAGACCCGGTCATAATAGCCTGATGACTAGCACGAAGACGTTGAACATCTTCTCTAGCATCCTTGCCAGTAATCCATTTACTTTGACCAGATTGCATTGAAGTTTTTCCGTCTAAACTCATGGCAATTTTGCAGGTGATGAACGGGCGTTTGGCTGTCATGCGTTTGACAAATCCGCGATTAAGTATGGCAGCCTGATCTTCTAATAGGCCAAGCTTAACTTCAATGCCAGCATTTTCAAGCATCGCAACACCTTGGCCGCTTACAAGTGGATTAGGATCTAGCATGGCAATAATAACTTTTTTAGTGCCTGAATTAATAATGGCTTGTGCACAAGGTGGGGTCTTTCCTTGATGTGAGCAAGGTTCTAAAGTGACATATAAAGTTGCATCATTGGCCTGGTGGTTAATTTGGTCAAGTGCATTAATTTCAGCATGAGCCTGACCAAAGGTTTGGTGATAGCCTTTGGCAATAATTTCACCGTCTTTTTCAATTACACAGCCTACCATTGGATTGGCGCCTACACCATGCATTCCCTGGCGTGCAAGCTTAAGTGCTAAGCCCATGTTTTGAGTGTCATTTATTGAAAAAGTTGGCACAATAGTTAGATATAATTGTCTAATTAATTAATCATATTTTACCTAGGAGAAATGACATGGATGAACAGAAAAAACAAGCGCTAAAAGCGGCTTTATCGCAGATTGACAAGCAGTTTGGTAAAGGTTCGGTTATGTTCTTGGGTGATGATGAAGCGCAAACAGATATTGAAGCAGTATCAACGGGTAGTTTGAGTTTGGATGTTGCTTTGGGTATTGGTGGCTTGCCAAGAGGACGTGTGATTGAAATTTATGGTCCTGAATCCTCAGGTAAGACAACATTAACATTACACGTAATCGCTGAGATGCAAAAATTAGGTGGTACGGCGGCCTTTATTGATGCTGAGCATGCGCTAGACCCTCAGTATGCAAAGCGCTTGGGTGTTAACACAGATGATTTGTTAATTTCTCAACCAGATACAGGTGAGCAGGCATTGGAAATCACCGATATGTTGGTACGCTCGGGCAGTGTTGATATTGTGGTGGTGGATTCAGTAGCAGCACTGACACCAAAAGCAGAAATTGAAGGTGAAATGGGTTCGTCACATATGGGTCTTCAGGCTAGATTAATGTCGCAAGCATTAAGAAAGCTAACTTCTAATATTAAAAAAACCAACACTATGGTTATTTTTATCAATCAGTTACGCATGAAAATTGGCGTTATGTTTGGCAATCCTGAAACAACAACAGGCGGTAATGCGTTAAAGTTCTATGCCTCAGTTCGACTGGACATTCGTCGCATTGGCGCCATTAAAAAAGGCGATGAAATTTTAGGTAATGAAACCCGCGTCAAGGTGTTAAAAAACAAAGTAGCGCCACCTTTTAAGCAAGCTGAGTTCCAAATTTTATACAATCAAGGTATCTCTTTGGAAAGTGAGATTATCGACTTGGGTGTTAAATTGGGTTTTGTTGAAAAAGCAGGTGCCTGGTACAGTATTGAAGGTGAACGAATTGGTCAGGGTAAAGATAATGCACGTGATTACTTAAAAGGTAATCCTGAGTTGCGTCAAAGTGTAGAAGATAAAATCCGTGAACAATTAATGAGCACCAGTGACGAGAGCGAATAAGCAAACGTGTTATGCCAGTGCGATGCAACTATTGGTTCGACGCGAACATTCTGTTGTTGAATTAACCCAAAAACTTACACAAAAAGAGTTTGATCAGGACGAGATTGAGGCGGCGATTGATCTACTTGTTGAGCAAAACTATCAAAGTGACGCACGTTTTGCGGCGGAATTTATTCATATGCGTTTTAATCAGGGTAAAGGGCCTATTAAGATTGGGGCTGATTTAAAACAACGCGGCATCGATCAGTTTGATTTAACTGGATTTGATTTTTATACATTAGCAAAAGATATACGTGTTAGAAAGTTTGGCCAAGAGGTGCCAAGTGACTATAAAGAAAAAACTAAACAGCAACGTTTTTTACAATCCAGAGGATTTAATTTTGAGCACATCAATCAATCATTTGAAGCTGAATAAGTTGCTTTCAATGCGTTCACCGCTTTATATTAAGTATCCCAATGGTGAGGCTCGTGTGATTGAATACATTTTTGAGCATCCGCAAGGTGTAATTTATTTTGAATTGTTTTGGGAAAAAGACCCAACTTATAGCATTCACTTGATTAAAGGAGTGGTTAGTGGTGAGGGTCCTTGGCGGGTGGGAGAATGTACATTTCATGTGTTGGGCTGTAATCATACCCATCCACAGTTGTGCGAATTGCGTTCGTTTTGGCAGCAAGAACTATTGCAACACCCTCAACAATTTCGCACGAATGAAGTGCTTAAAATAGCATTAGAAAAAGGTGCTATTGTGCCAGAAGATCACCCAATGAACGATGCACGCTACTAATAATTCCACTCAAGCTTATGATTTTAAAACTCAAGACATGAAGGTCTTGAGAAAATTGTTGCCTTATTTGTTGGCCATGAGAGCGCGTGTTATATTAGCCACCTTATTTTTAATTGCGGCTAAATTAGCCAATGTGGCAGTGCCTATTGTTCTTAAAGAAATTGTTGATTCACTTGATCAAACCAATGTTTTGTTAATATTGCCGTTGGGTGCATTATTTGCTTATGGCTTGTTAAGATTGGCCAGTTCTTTATTTAACGAGCTTAGAGATGCTATTTTTGCAAAGGTCCGCTATCATGCCATGCATTTAATCGCATTGGGTGTGTTTAAACATCTGCACACATTAGATCTTTCGTTTCACTTAGACAGGCGTATTGGCGGTATTACTCGAGATATTGATCGTGGTACACAAAGTGTTTCAACACTACTTTCTATCTTTGTGTTTAATATCTTGCCGTCATTTTTTGAAGTATGTCTAGTGATCGGATTACTATGGATTAATTATGATGTTTTCTTTGCTGGAATATCGCTGGCAACTGTGGTGTTTTATATTGGTTTGACCTTGGCTATTACCACCTGGCGAATGAAATATCGCTATCAAATGAATGACATGCAGTCAGAGGCAAACACCAATGCAGTAGATAGCTTGATCAACTATGAAACGGTTAAATATTTTAATCGTGAGCAATTTGAAGTGAATCGTTATCAACAGACTATGATGCGCTGGGAAGATGTGGCCACTAAAAGCTTTACCTCTATGACTGCACTTAATTTTGTCCAAGGTGCAGTGATAGCAATTGGTGTGACACTGATTCTAATCATGGCAGCTGAAGGTGTAGTGGCGCAGCAACTAAGCCTTGGTGATATGATTATGATTCAAGCATTGTTACTGCAATTGTTTATGCCACTTGGGTCTCTTGGTATTGTTTATCGTCAAATTAAGCATAACTTTATTGATATGAATAATATGTTTAATTTACTTGATAAGCGCCCAAAAGTTTGCAGCACCAATGACGCATCTGACTTGCAAGTAACTCAGGCAAATATTGAATTTAAATCAGTTTCTTTTTCTTACCCTGGAAAAAAACCTGCATTGCAAGCGATTGATTTTTGTATTAAACCTGGACAAAAGGTGGCCGTTGTTGGCGCTTCAGGATCTGGAAAATCTACCTTAGCTAAATTATTGTTTAGATTTTACGATGTTGATTCGGGTGAAATTTTGATTGATGGTCAAAACATTAAACAGTTTAATCAGCAATCAGTACAAAAATCTATGGGTGTTGTGCCGCAAGATACAGTGATGTTTAATGAAAGTATTTATTATAATATTGCTTATGGCCGAGAGGGCGCCAGTCAATCAGAGGTAAAAGCTGCCGCTAAACTTGCTTTTATTGACCGTTTTATTGAGCAATTGCCAGAAGGCTACGACACGTTGGTTGGTGAGCGTGGTTTAAAGCTATCTGGTGGTGAGAAGCAACGATTAGCCATTGCTAGGGTATTGTTAAAAAATCCACCCATACTTATTTTTGATGAGGCAACTTCAGCACTTGATTCTTATTCAGAGAAAATGGTACAACAAGCATTGGATTCGTTGAGTCAGCAACACACCACATTGGTTATCGCTCATCGCCTATCTACCATTGTGGATAGCGACCATATTATTGTGCTAAATGAAGGGAAAATTCAAGAAAGCGGCTCTCATCAGCAATTGTTAGCAGCTCAAGGTGAGTATGCCAAGCTTTGGAAATTACAAGTTGATGCTCAAAATAAACATAATTAGCGATTAAAAAGAACATATAAATACCATGAAATTTAAGTTAAATAAAACTAACAATAAAGCCCGCCGCGGCGTTATGACATTCGAGCGTGGTACCGTTGAGACGCCTGCATTTATGCCAGTAGGTACCTATGGCACTGTCAAGGCGATGACACCTGAAGAGGTAAGCGGCCTTGGCGCACAAATCATTTTGGGTAACACGTTTCATTTAGCCATTACACCAGGTACTGATGTTATTGAGGCACACGGAGATTTGCATGATTTTATGCACTGGCAAGGGCCGATACTCACAGATTCGGGTGGGTTTCAGGTATTTAGCCTAGGCGCCATGCGCAAGATTAGTGAACAAGGTGTTGATTTTAGATCGCCAAAAAATGGCGATAAAATTTTTATGGGTCCTGAAGAGTCTATGAAAATTCAGAAAAAACTGGGCTCAGATATTGTGATGATTTTTGATGAATGCACGCCTTATCCTGCTGACAAGGCGACGGCTGATCAGTCAATGCAGTTATCTCTACGCTGGGCAAAACGCTCAAAAGATGAGCATACAAATCTCAATAATAAAAATGCATTATTTGGCATTGTTCAAGGTGGCATGTTCAAAGACTTGCGTCAAGAATCAGCAAAAGCACTAGTTAATATTGGTTTTGATGGCTATGCCATTGGCGGACTCAGTGTGGGCGAGCCCAAAGAAGAAATGATTAAAGTGTTGGATTATTTGCCTGATGAATTGCCCGCCGACAAGCCAAGATATTTAATGGGTGTTGGCACACCAAGTGATTTGGTTGAGGCGGTTGAGCGTGGTATTGACATGTTTGACTGCGTCATGCCGACGCGCAATGCGCGTAACGGCTATTTATTTACCTCGGTCGGTATTGTTAAAATTAGAAATGCCCAATATAAGCTGGATACCTCAACCCTTGATGAGCGTTGTGGTTGCTACACTTGCCAAAATTATACAAAGTCTTATCTGCACCATTTACAACGCAAAAATGAAATTTTAAGTGCACGACTAAACACCATCCATAATTTATATTATTATCAAGATTTAATGGCACAAATGAGACGTGCAATTGAAGATGATTGCTTTGCTGAGTTTAAGAATAATTTTTATAAGCTTCAGGCGCAAGAGCAATGAGCCAAAAATTATTGTTCTTTGTTGATGAAGGTGGCTTTGAAGACTACACGCCATTATTTATCGAACAAGGGTTTGCGGTTGATTTTGAAGACTCTCAACGTAGGGCGACTAAACTTGCCAAAAAGAATGTCTACCAAGTACTAGTGGCAGAGTTTAGTCATAATCCTGAATTTAGAGATCGCGTTAGTAATATTGAGTCTCTATTAGCCACTTTGGAAGGAAATTCACCCGATGCTAAAATTGTTATTTTGTATGATGAGTTAAATCAACCGCAATTGGATCAATTAAAGGCTAGATATCGAATGGATGTTACCTTGTCGTTTCCAATTGATAAGGCACTACTTCATCAGGCCATCAATTGAGCGTTGATCAAAATACACGTCTAGTACTTTACGTGCTAGTGGGGCGGCTTTAGAGCTGCCACTACCGGCATTTTCAACAATAATGGCAATGGCAATTTCAGGCTCTTCAACAGGTGCAAAGCCAGTAAAAAGCGCATGATCCCTGAGTTTTTCTTCATACTTTTCAGCAATATACTGCTCTTCAGGATCAAGACCAAACACCTGTGCAGTACCTGTTTTTCCGGCCAAAGTATAAGTTAATCCTTTGTTTAAGCGTCTGGCAGTCCCTTTAGGGGCGTAAATTGTCATTTTCATACCCTCAAGTACTTCTTCCCAATGATGAATATCTTTAATGGGGATTTGTCGACTGTGCTTATTATTAGCCTCAATGATGGACTCACCAGGCTGTTGGGTGCTTTTTAACAATTTAGGTTGGAACAATTGACCTTTATTGGCAAGGGCTGCTGTGGCAACAGCAAGTTGCAAGGGGCTTGAAGTCATAAATCCTTGTCCAATGCCAGCAATAAGAGTTTCACCACGATACCACGGCTCGTTACGGTTAATCTTTTTCCATGCCTTGGACGGCATAATACCACCCTTTTCACCTGGAATATCAATGCCAGTTTTTTGCCCAAAATTAAATAAAGTTAAGTTTTTGTGTAATTTTTCAATGCCCATTCTGTTGGCCAAATCATAGAAAAATACATCACAAGACTGAGCGATTGAATCTTTCATATCAACATGACCGTGACCATCTCTTTTCCAATCATTAAATTTTCGCTTAACGTTTGGCAACCGGAAAAACCCAGGACAAAAGGTTTTGCTGTCTGTTGCATTGATACCTTCTTCAAGTCCGGCTAAGGCAACCATGGGCTTGACGGTTGAGCCTGGTGGATAAAGCCCCTGAATAGAACGATTAAGCTGGGGAATGTCTTTTGAAGTTTGTAATAATTCATAATTAGCATGTGATATGCCATTCACAAACCAATTGGGATTGTAGGTTGGGGTGCTAACCAAAGCGAGCACCTCACCATTTTTAACATTAACCACGACAATTGATCCGCGCTTTCCGGCTAGTACTGATTCAGCCATTTTTTGTATGTTTAAATCCAGGCTTAAATATAAGTTTTGACCTGCAATTGATGGTGTAATAATTTTTGTATCGACCACGCGGCCACTAACATTTCGCTCGATTTGTTTAATACCAGTTTTTCCGTGTAGCAAGGTTTCATATTGTTTTTCAATGCCAACTTTTCCAACAAACTGAGTGCCAGAGTAGTTCTGTCGATCATATTGTAATTTGTCTTTTTTATTCATCCTGGATACGTAACCAAGTGCATGAACACTAGATGAGCCATGTGGATAAACGCGATGAAAGTAAGGCTCTACTTCAATACCTAGAAATTGATTACTGACTAAAAATTTAGCCACTTGGTCTTTGCTCAGATTGTGTTTGATGGGAATATTGTTAAATTTTCGAAAGCGCTTTCTATTTTTATAATAGCGTTTAACATCTTGTTCATCGATAAATCCAGCGTGCTGCAGTTCAATTAAAACTTTACTGATATCAGGTACTTTTTCAGGCGTGAGTGTTAATTGGTAGGTTAGCTGGTTGGTGGCAAGTAACACGCCATTTCGATCAAAAATTTTCCCCCGAGCTGGCGTGATTGGCAGACTACGCATTTGATTGCCAAGCGCCTCTTCTTGATAATGTTCATGATTAACAACTTGTAGATTAAACACACGAACGATCAGTAGCAAAGCGAGTAAAAATATAAAAATTAGCGCCAGCTTCAGTCGGGATGACAACAATGAATGCTCAAGTTGAGTGTTACCGATACTGTCCATGATTATTGGTGTCTACATTTGGCAAGCGAAAAGCGAATAACCGGCCAAAATAGGGCGCTAGTAAAAGGTGCTAACAATAGATAATAATTATTACCGGTGCCATGCATTAATACATGGGTTAATAAGAAAAAGACAAGATAAATACAGCTTGAGAAAAAAACATAGACTTGTTGAGTGCTTAAGTTGGACACATGAAATGATTGTTTAACATTGTTTATAAATAAACTGGCTAGAATTAATGCTAACGCATTTTGACCCAAAAGATCACCTTGGAGAATATCTAGTAGGGTGCCTAAAATTAGAGCAATAAATAAACTACCTTTAACGGGAAAATAAATCAACCAATAGGTAAATAACAACAACATCCAAAAAGGCGACATGTCTAATACAACTTCATTAAACGGTAGGGCGCTTAGGATGAGCGAAAATAACGTGATTTTTAGTAAAAAAATATAAGGTCGCTGCGTATTCATGATTTTTCTAAAATAATAACAAACTCTAAATCAGAGATTTGTTGAATGGGCGCTAAAATAACATGTAAAAAAGATTCATCTTTATGTTGTTCTACGTGAATAACTCGCCCAACGGGATACCCATCTGGAAATTTTCCACCCAATGAGCTAGTTAAAAATAAGTCACCTGTCTTTATATCTAAATCGGGATCGACAAAATTGAGTCTTAGGCGATATTGATTTTCTGCCAGCCCCTGGCTAATCGCTTGAACACCATTTCTAGCACTTTTTACTGGAATATATTGAGTTGGATCGCTGGCCATTAAAATGCTAGCGCTTGTAGGCGTTAATTCGGTAATTTGTCCAACCACACCTTGTGCACCCAAGGCCACTTGGCCAATATGCAGTTGATCATTGCTGCCTTTATTGATAATTAATTGTTTTTTTAAGCGTGAACGCCTGATGTGCTCAACACGCGCCAAGCTAAATTTTGCCTGCTGTAGTGTATGGCTTGAGTTAAGTAGCGATTTAAGCTTGGTATTTTCAAGTGCTAACTGTTCTGTTTGTTGAAGTTGAGCTTTTAGCTTGAGTAGTTGCGCATTAAGATTCTGGTTGTCGCTTAGTAGCTGGTCTTTACCAGTACCTTGTTCGTTGATCCAGGTGTAGAGCTTTTCCGGTAGGCTAACCAGCATATAAACTGGAGAAATGAGTGTCGCAACACCTTGTCTAAGGTTGTTAAGATAAGAAAACTTGTAGTCAAATAGAATAAGAAATATGGCAATAATAACTGGGATAAAGGTTTTAAAAAAGTTCATTAGCCTTGCCCAATTAATTGCAGAATAACTTTATTCAGCTGCTAAGAATCCCATGTTATGTTTGCTAATCATGTCAAGTGCAACGCCACCACCACGAGCAACACAAGTTAACGGGTCATCAGCAATGCGCACTGGTAAGTTGGTTTCTTGATTAATTAATTTATCAAGTCCATCTAATAATGCACCGCCACCAGTTAACACAAGACCGTTTTCAGCAATGTCTGAACTAAGTTCAGGCGGCGTTTTCTCAAGTGCGGTTCTAACCGAGCTAATAATTGTTTTTAGCGGCTCTTGTAATGCATCTAGGATTTCAGTATTGGTAATTTCAAAACTAACCGGAATGCCTTTGGCGACATCTCTGCCTCTAAATTCGATCTTTTTAACGACATTAGTTTTAAAGGCAGAGCCCACTTCTTCTTTAATTTGTTCTGCTGTTGCAGGGCCAATAATGATGCCGTGCTCTCTACGCACGAATTTAACGATAGTATCATCGAATACATCACCACCAACACGTAGAGAGTCAGAATAAACAATACCATTTAAAGACATAATAGCAATTTCTGTTGTGCCGCCGCCAATATCAATCACCATGGCACCAGAGGCTTCTTCAATCGCCATGCCAGCGCCTAATGCAGCAGCCATAGGCTCTTCAATGAGATATACATCGCGTGCGCCAGCACCAACTGCACTCTCTTTAATGGCACGACGTTCAACTTGAGTGGCGCCACAAGGAACACAAATGAGCACTTTCGGGCTAGGGGAGAAAAATCCCGAGCGTAACACTTTGCGAATAAAGTGCTGAAGCATTTTTTCAGTTACTTTAAAATCAGCAATTACACCGTCTTTCATTGGGCGAATGGCTTCGATTGATCCTGGCGTTCTACCCAGCATATTTTTAGCATCTTGACCCACTGAAATAACCGTTGCTTCCATGGAGCCTCGATCTTGACGAATGGCTACCACTGAAGGCTCGTTTAATACCACGGAACCATCCATATAGATAAGCGTATTAGCAGTGCCTAAGTCGATTGATAAACTCTGGGCTTTGAAAAAATCAAACATAAAAATTCCTGATTAATTATTGGTGAAATAAAGAGATATAATACTATAAATAATTGGAAAAAATATAACATTCCCAATCTGAAGACAGAGGGTGTCAATATAGCATTAAGACTTGCTATAACAGTGTTTGCAAGAAATCTTAGTGTCACTTAGTGGTTCCACGGCGATTTATTGTAAATACTGTGGTGGTGAAAGTTGGTGCTAGATTTGCATTTTCTATCTTTGGATTGGAGATATTCTTAAAGGTGGTAAAAATATGAAAATTCAGCAGGAGCACGTCATTGAAAGTGTTGCCAATGCATTGCAATATATTTCATATTATCACTCGCCAGATTTTATCCAAGCCATGGCATTTGCTTATAAAAAAGAAACGCACAGTAGTGCAAAAAACGCCATTGCCCAAATTCTAATCAACTCAAAAATGGCTGCTCTGGGGAAAAGACCTTTGTGTCAAGATACTGGTATTGTTAATGTATTTGTTGAAGTGGGTATGGACGTAACTTGGGAAGCAGAACTTTCCCTGGATGAAATGATTAACGAAGGCGTAAGACAAGCCTTTACTTTTGAGGAGAATCCATTGCGTGCTTCGATTGTTAAAGATCCATTATTTTCAAGAGAAAACACCAAAGACAACACGCCAGCTGTTATTCATTCAAAGGTAATCAAGGGAGATAAGGTTAATTTTATTGTGGCTGCTAAGGGTTGCGGCTCAGAAAATAAAGCCAAGTTTGCCATTCTAAATCCATCAGCCAGTGTGTCTGACTGGGTGCTTGATATGATTCCAACCATGGGCGCTGGTTGGTGTCCACCTGGTATTATTGGTATTGGCGTGGGCGGTACAGCTGAAAAAGCCATGCTAATGGCTAAAGAGAGTCTGCTTGATCCGATTGATATTGTTGAAATTGCACAAAAAAATAATCCGACAGATATTGAGCAGTTACGCCTTGATTTATTAGAAAAAATCAACAATCTTGGTATTGGCGCCCAAGGCCTGGGTGGACTGACAACTGTACTGGATGTTAAGATTAAAGACTACCCAACACATGCCGCCTCTCAAGCAGTTGCTATGATTCCAAATTGTGCCGCAACACGTCACCTACATTTTTCCATGGACGGCTCGGGCGTTGCTCAGCTGCCAGAAGTGGATATGGATATTTATCCTGATTTAGAAATGGATTACTCAAAATACACAAAGGTAGATTTAAATACACTGACGCGTGACCAGATGCATGATTGGAATATTGGCGATACGCTACTACTAACGGGTACGATTATCACAGGTCGTGATGCGGCTCACGCACGCCTTAAGCACATGTTAGATGCTGGAGAAGGTCTACCTAAAGGCGCTGATTTTGATAACAAATTTATCTATTATGTGGGCCCGGTTGATGCGGTAGGTGATGAAATTATTGGCCCTGCTGGCCCAACAACTGCAACCCGTATGGATCGGTATACCGATATGATGTTTGAAAACACTAACATTTTAGGCATGATCGGCAAGGCTGAGCGCGGTGAGCAAACTGTAAATAGCATTAAAAAACACAAAGCCAGTTATTTAATTGCGGTGGGTGGCGCTGCTTACTTGATATCTAAATCAATTAAAAAAGCTCGAAGAATCGCTTTTGAAGAGATGGGCATGGAAGCCATCTATGAGTTTGAAGTAGAAAATATGCCAGTAACGGTAGCTGTTGATGGTGATGGCAATAATATTCACAATGTTTTTCAAGAGCTGCAAACCTATAGTTAATGCTTAGCTAGTATAATTAACGGCTGAAGTTGGTCGGATAGTCGCTGGTGGGTTTGCTCATCAGAGGAAAGTCCGGGCTCCATAGAGCAAAGTGCTAGCTAACAGCTAGGTAGGGTGACCTAATGGAAAGTGCTGCAGAGATTTAAACCGCCTGTTTCGACAGGTAAGGGTGAGAAGGTGCGGTAAGAGCGCACCGCGCGGAAGGCAACAACCGTGGCAAGGTAAACCCCACTTGGAGCAAGCTCAAATAGGCTACCATTGATGCGGCTCGCATAAGGTAGCGGGTAGAGTGCTAAAGAGTATTGGTAACAATGTTCGTAGATGAATGACTATCTATTACAGAACCCGGCTTATAGACTAACTTCTCCTTTTTTTACTTCGTCTTTTTTCTTTCTGCTGCGTTAGATTTTAAAAAAATACTCAGTCACATGGTCAGCCCATGCTCTTTCATATTTACAAAATATGCCTTGCAGAAAACAAAAAAAATACTCGTAAAAACCCTTGTCTTTCTCCTTGTGTTTTGTTGTAGAATAAAAACATGGGGAAAAGCATTAAAATATTTATCATGATTTTATTTAGTATATCGGCGAATGCTTATGCTGAAAAGCCGATCTTATTTCAAGATAAAACGATCACTATTTACACTGACAATACGGTTGCTTATGCCGATGGCAGTGTGCCAGTATTTAAACCATCAAGTACTTGGGTTGAGGAGGACTATTTTACTCAGCAAGAAAAATACTGTGAAGTGGACTCAATTCATAAAGACAAATTAAAGGCTTTATTAAATTCTTTTGAAAAATAACAGCACTATATTTTTTGAGCAAGTATTGCTCTGTCAATATTGTTGTAATCTTTAAAAGTTAGAATGCCAGTAAAATCTTTTGTCAATAATTCAACAATTCTAGCTTGCTGATCATGGCCATGCTCTAACAATAAATAACCACCTTTGGCTAAATGGCTTGGTGCTTTATTAATAATAATGCGAATATCGTCTAATCCATCTTTTCCTGCAGTAAGCGCGGTGATTGGCTCATGAGTTAGATCATCAAGATAGTCATCTCCCTCTTCAATATAAGGTGGGTTTGAGATAATAAGGTCAAATGTTTGTCCGGCTACCGGCGCCAACCAACTGCCCTGTAAAAATTCAATTTCCGAGGTTGCGTTAGACTTGGCAACTGTTAATGCCTTGGTCGAATAGTCCGTTGCAGTAACTATCCAATGCGGATTTTTATCAGCTAAAGTAATGGCAATAATGCCACTACCCGTGCCCATATCAAGCATTTTGCAAGGTACTTTGTTTGGAAATAAATCCAGTGCAATATCGATCAGTAGTTCGGTTTCCGGCCTGGGGATGAGCGTGTCAGGTGTCACCTTAAAATCCAGATGATAAAAACCTTTACTGCCACTAATATATGAAAATGGCATACCATCAGCACGTTGTTTGATTATAACATCTAAGGTTTGTTTTTCTGTGGGTGTTAGCTGATAATCACTCTGAGTAATCAACTCGACATTGCTTTTGTTAAGTGCTAGAGACAGCAGTGGCGCAATATCAACTGCGCCACTGTTAAGGTAATCTTGAATAGTGTTCAAAGCTTATAAATTGATCGTTGTTAAGCCTAAAGATTTCCAAGCGTTCATGCCACCGCGGTAGTATTTAATTTTGGCAGCCGGGTAGCCGTATTTAAGTAAGGCTTTGGCTGCAGCAGGTGTTTGTCCACACCAGACGCCGTTGCAATACATAACCAAGGTTTTTGCATAAGAAAAGTCGTACACATCATCCACTTGAACGCCGAGCTGGTCTTCCATAATTTCCATGGCTTTTTCTTTATTTTTAAACTGGGTGTAAGGAATATTAATAGCAGTTGGAATGGCACCGGTAAATACTAGCCAATTAGGTGTTCGAGTGTCAATGACTAAAATAGATTCATCACCTGCAGAGCGCTGTTTAACGTATTCAATCACATCAAGCTCGCCAATGGTTTCCACCAAGTGCGGTGCAAATGGATGCATTGGCTGAATCTTTCCGCGAGTTGTTTTAAGGTAGAAATCAGAAATTTCATTATCTTGATCTTGATTACGCTGTAACTGAACAGCTTTACCTTGATGGTTAATGTCAATTGATATCACACCCGGTGAAATAAACACTTCTTTGGTAGCTTCCCCTTCAGCGTTAGCACCAAGGGCCAACAAGCTGGCAAATAATAATACTAATTTTTTCATTTTTTTCTCCCCTCTTTTTTAAGCTTTTTTCAAATCAAAATAATTTTTAGCAGCAACAATTAAGCCTAAGCCAATGAATGCGCCTGGCGGCAAGATGGCCAATAATGTGCCTTGATAATTTTCAAATACAGTAATACTTAGCGTATCACCCAAACTGCCAAGCAATAAAGCAGATTGATCAAACAAAGTACCTGAGCCAATTAGCTCACGCATGGCGCCTAGCAATACTAAAATTAATGAAAATCCAATGCCCATCATTAGCCCATCAAGCGCTGATTTCCCCCAGGTATTTTTACTTGCATAAGCCTCAGCGCGTCCTAAAATAGCGCAGTTGGTTACGATAAGCGGTACAAAAATGCCTAAAATCAAATACAAATCATAGAAGTAAGATTGCATTAATAATTCTACAATGGTCACAAACGAGGCGATTAATAATACAAAAATAGGAATGCGCACTTCCTTGCGAATTTGATGGCGAAAAACAGATACAGTTATGTTTGATGCTACCAGGACAAAGGTTGTGGCTAGGCCTAAGCCAATGGCATTGACAATATTATTGGTAACCGCTAAAAGTGGACACAACCCTAGTAAGGCGACTAATGCTTGGTTATTAGTCCAAAGGCCATTTTTAATAATTTTTAGATAATCTTCCATTGCAATTGATTATATCAACAACATTGAGGTAATAATCGCTTTAAAAGTAGTCAATTGTTAAAATTTGTGAAATTTTTAATATTATTTAGGAGTTTATATAGGTAATAAGATTTTTAGCTTTAAAACAAGGCTTTATCCATAAAAAAACCCCGTTAAACGGGGTTTTAAAGGGTTTTAATATCTTAATATAATGTCAAATAAGCTCATTCGCATTATATTCAATATTTTTGACTTAAGAAAATACAATCTCATTATTAGCTACATTAGCATTAATGGTGGATCCTGGTAAAAACTCGCCCGCCAGTATTTTTTGCGATAGTGGATTTTCCAATAATTGTTGAATGGTACGCTTAAGTGGGCGAGCGCCAAATACTGGATCGTAACCTTGTTCCACAATAATGCTCATTGCCTCATCACTTATCTGCAGTGACAAATCAAGATCTGCTAATCGAGATTGAAGAATTTCAACTTGAATTTTAGCGATACCTTTAATTTGGTCTTTTCCTAGTGGATTAAAGGTCACAATTTCATCAATACGATTGACAAATTCAGGTCTGAAGTGTTCGCCAACTAATTTGACTAGCTCGTTAGACACATCTTTTCCAGGATTTTCTTGAATCAAGTGAGAACCTAAGTTTGAGGTCATAACAATTACAGTGTTTTTAAAATCAACCGTACGACCTTGCCCGTCGGTTAGGCGGCCATCATCCAATACTTGCAAGAGAATATTGAATACATCAGGATGGGCTTTTTCAACCTCGTCTAACAGAATAATTGAATACGGCTTGCGACGCACTGCTTCGGTTAACACACCGCCTTGTTCATAACCCACATAGCCTGGAGGTGCACCAATTAGGCGAGATACAGAGTGCTTTTCCATAAATTCACTCATGTCCACACGCACAATGGCTTGCTCAGTGTCAAACAAAAAGTCAGCCAACGCTTTAGTGAGTTCAGTTTTACCTACACCAGTAGGGCCCATAAACATAAACGAGCCATCAGGTCGATTAGGATCAGACAAGCCGGCACGAGAACGACGAACTGCATCAGCAATCACCTTGACTGCCTTATCTTGACCGACTAAACGCTGTTGAATAATAGACTCCATTTGCAGAAGTTTATCTTTCTCACCTTCCATCATTTTGTCCACGGGAATGCCCGTCCAGCGTGCTACAATTTCAGCAATTTCATCTTCTGTTACCTTGTTGCGTAGTAAGGTCATTTCCTCACCATCAGCTGATTCTGCTTGGGTAATTTTAGCTTCCAATTCTGGGATTTTTCCGTATTGCAGTTCACTCATTTTGGCAAGATCGTTGTTACGATGTGCGGTTTCTAAGTCTGCTTTAGCTTGCTCCAACTCTTCTTTAAGATGATGCGCACCTTGTACTTGAGATTTCTCCTTCTTCCAAATCTCCTCAAGATCAGCGTACTCTTTTTCAAGATCCTTAATTACTGAAACCAGTTCTTTAAGGCGCTCTTTTGAAGCCTTATCTTTCTCTTTTTTAAGTGCCATGCGCTCAATCTTAAGCTGAACTAATTTGCGATCAAGTTTGTCCATTGATTCAGGTTTTGAATCAATCTCCATACGAATTTGTGAAGCCGCCTCATCAATTAAATCAATGGCTTTATCGGGCAATTGTCTATCGGTAATGTAGCGTGTTGAATAGGTAACTGCAGCAATAATCGCCGGATCGGTAACTTCTACACCATGATGTACTTCATATTTTTCTTTAAGTCCACGTAAGATGGCAACCGTATCTTCTTGTGTTGGCTCATCCACCAATACTTTCTGGAATCGGCGCTCCATGGCAGAGTCTTTTTCAATATACTCACGATATTCATCGAGTGTGGTGGCGCCCATACAATGCAAATCACCACGCGCAAGTGCAGGTTTTAGCATATTGCCAGCATCCATTGAGCCTTCGCCTTTACCGGCGCCCATCATGGTGTGGAGCTCGTCAATAAATAAGATAATTTGGCCGTTCGCCGCTTCTACTTCTTTCAGTACGGCTTTCATTCTTTCTTCAAATTCACCTTTGTATTTTGCACCAGCAACCAGTGCTGCCATATCTAGAGATAATAAGCGTTTGCCTTTAATGCCCTCTGGCACTTCGTTGTTAATAATGCGTTGCGCTAAGCCTTCAGCAATGGCTGTTTTTCCTACACCCGGCTCACCAATTAATACCGGGTTGTTTTTGGTACGACGCTGTAATACCTGAATAGCACGGCGAATTTCACCATCACGACCAATAACAGGGTCTAGTTTTCCTTGTTCAGCAAGCTCGGTTAAATCTTGGGTGTATTTGTTTAAGGCATCTCTTTGAGTTTCTGCATTTTGTTCGTTCACGTTTTGTCCTCCTCTAAGGGTTTCGATGGCTTGGGTTAATGCTTGTTCAGTAACGCCAGCGTCTTTTAATAGTTGGGTGGTTGTATCATTGCCTTGAATGATTGCTAGTAAAAACAATTCTGTTGAAAGGTAGTTGTCACCTTTATCGGTGGCAATTTTTTCAGCAGCAGTGAGTAAGCGCAGCAAATTTTGGGAAATACCAATATCACTATTTGGATTATTAACCACGGCCAGTTTGTTAATCTCTAATTCAGTTTTTTTTACTAGGGTAGTGGTATCAACGTTAATAGATTTTAAGGTGTTACTAACACTTGATCCATTATCACTCAGCATCGCACTAAGTACATGAATACCTTCTATTGCACTATGATTATTACTAATTGCAATGGATTGTGCAGCGCCTAGATCTTGCTGAAATTGAGAAGTTAATTTTTCAATATTCATCGATTTTATTGTTGGTTTTTTGTTTAAGTTACTACCTATCTATGGGATGATATTGCCATATTCAAGGTTAAAAATAAAATATTATGTTAAATTTAGTATTGTTCGAACCAGAAATTCCAAACAACACTGGTAGTTTGATTCGCTTGTCAGCCAATATGGGTGTGAATCTACATTTAATCAAGCCATTTGGATTTGAAATTACCGATAAGCGCTTAAAGAGGGCAGGGCTTGATTACAAAGAGCTTGCCAATGTCACTGAGTATGAAAATTTGCAAGATTATATAGATAGAGCTAAACCTGAAAGAATCTTTGCAGTAGAGACAGGCTCAAGTAAAAAATACACCGATGTGGCGTACCAACCAGGAGATTCGTTCTTATTTGGCCCTGAAACCAAAGGCTTGCCAGAGGATGTGGCTAATCAATTTGACAGGGTTTCTTTACCGATGCAAAATGGCTCTAGAAGCTTAAATCTTGCTAATTGTGTATCGATCGTTGCTTATGAAGCCTGGCGACAGATTGGGTTTGCGGGTAGTAACTCTTAAATAATAAATAGTTATGAAAAATATTTATCACACTGGATCATGTTTGTGCGGTTCGATTGCATATGAAGTAGACAAAATCGAATCCCGTATGGCGCATTGTCATTGCTCAATGTGTCGTAAATTTCATGGCTCTGCATTTTCGACGTTCGGTGAGGTGAAAGTGGATAATTTTCGCTGGATCAAAGGAGAAGAGCTTTTGGCTAGCTATAAGGCAAATAATGAAACGGTGCGTAGATTCTGTAAAGTGTGCGGCTCAAGTATGACTTTTGCCACTTCTGACGACGCTAGTGAATTAATCGAATTTTCTCTTGGAACGCTCGATAGTGAAGTTGATCTGCATCCTGATGCGCACGTACACATCAAATCGAAAGTGAGTTGGTGTGAGATTTGTGATGATTTGCCTCAGTATAAGGCAGATAGAAACGATACAAAAGAAGTGTAGTAAGGCAGTAAACTGACGTTAACTAATCAAATAAAATAACACAAATCCAGTATTAGTGACTAGCCCAACTATGGGTATAACTATGTGGTATTGTCTTACGTTTAAGCTAACACTTTGTTTGTTGGTTTTAATGCTAATTAGTGCTAGGTGCATGAGCGAAAAAATAATTAATATAAATAAACTGGTTAATTCGGCCAGTGTGATTATCGGCAGCCAAAGTGCAAGGATAGCAATAACAAGTGTTGTGAGTATCGTGGCGTAAATCGGTGTTCCAGTTGTGGTGTTAACTCTGCTGAGAATTTCTGGTAGCCAATTTTGCCGACTCATGCCATACAAAACCCTGGAAGCCATAATAATCTGTATCAGTGCGCCATTAATAATTGCCAGCATGCCAATCCCTGCTATTAAGCTTGGAGAAAAGCCACTTAACTGCTGATAGATGAGTGCCAAAGGTGCATCGTGTTCAGCCAGTGTTTGTGGGGCAATGGTGTTAATAGCAATTAAAGAAACCAGTGTGTAAATAATAGTAGCAATGGCAAGTGACAATAGAATAGCTCTCGGCATATTTTTTTCTGGATTTTTTACTTCTTCTGCCACATTCACCATATCTTCAAAGCCAATGAACGCATAGAAAGCCAAAAATGCACCGGCAAACACGCCCACCCAAAGAGCTGCATCGTTAAATGCAAACGCATTAATATAAATTTGTGTGTCAATATTAGGTAGGTAGTCTCGACCAAACCAAATAATAATTAGCAGACCTGAAATTTCAATTAGGGTTAATAATGCTGCTGCTTGGATAGACTGCTTAATACCCCAAATTGCTAAAGCAGACAACAATAATAAAATTGGAATAATGGCTAAGTATTTGTTGATATCTATAAAGATTTGCAAATATCCAACAAATCCAACGGTAATGGTGGATGCTGATAACACACCAGTTGCGGTAATCATGAGCCCAATAATGAGTGCGGAGTATTTATTACCAAAAGCTTTAAATAGATAAACTGCCTCACCAGCGCTAACTGGGTAGCGCGACGATAGTTCGCTATAGGTAAAAGCTGTGGTAACAACAAGTAGTGAAGCCACAAAAAAAGATAAGGGGGTTAATAGCCCAGCAACACCAGACACTTTACCAATGAGTACATAAATGCCTGCGCCCAAAATATTACCCAGTCCGTAGAGTACGAGCAGTGGTAAGGTTATGGTGCGTTTAAGTGGCATGTTATTCTAGTTTGGTTAGTCGGTAGGCATTGGTAAAGTCTTTAATGTTAGCTGCTTTTTTGCCAGCGAGTTGAATTATTTGTAAGCTCAAAGCACCATTGCCAGTGGCAACAATACAAACCCCTTTACTGTATTCAATAATTTCACCAGGTTTTTTGTTATAGGTCTTGCCTATAACATTGGCAGATAAAATCCGTAAAATTTTGTCGTTAAATTTATCACTTTGTGCATGCGCTTGAGCAATGGGATAGGGGTTAAAAGCTCTAATTTGTTGGTTGATTTCTATCGCTGATTTTGACCAATCAATCCAAGCCTCTTCCTTATTTAGTTTTTTGGCATAAGTAATACCTGTCTCATCTTGAACAATAGGCGTTAGTTGATTGATATTATCAAGTGCCTCAACAATGCCTTGTGCGCCTAATATTGCCAATTTATCATGTAGGGATTGTGCTGTATCAGACTCTAAAATATCACAGATTTTTTCTAGCAAGATGTCACCCGTATCCAAGCCCTCATTCATTTGCATGATGCCAATACCCGTTTGCTTATCACCCGAGATGATGGCGCGCTGGATGGGCGCAGCACCTCGCCAGCGCGGCAGCAGTGAAGCGTGAATATTTAAACAACCATGTTTAGGTGTCTCTAATATTTCAAGGGGCAACAACTGACCATAGGCAACCACCACCATTACTTCCGCTTGCAAGCTTTTTAGTTGAGCTTGGGTCTCGTCATCTTTCAAATTATTAGGCTGAAAGATGGGCAGCTTAAGCGCTAAAGCCTTTTCTTTAACCGGACAAGCGGTCAATACGCGTCCGCGCCCTTTGGGGCGATCGGGCTGGGTATAAACGCCAACAATCTCATGGCCAGCTTGATAAAGCGCCTCCAGAATGCCAACGGAAAAATCTGGCGTTCCTGCAAAGATAAGGCGCATTATCTGAGTGAAGCTCTAGCAGTTTTAATTGCTTGTTTGACTTGATTGGGTGAGGTGGCGCCTAAATGGTCGCGTGCAGCAAGTGAACCTTCGAGTGATAGAATATCAAACACATCATTTTCAATGCGATCATCAAATATTTGCAACTCCTCCAAGCTTAATTCAGCCAAGTCTTTTTGATGTTCAATGCCGTAAGATACTGATTTTCCAACCACTTCATGAGCATCTCTAAATGGCAAGCCTTTGTTAACTAAATAGTCAGCCAAATCGGTGGCTGTGGTATAGCCTTTTTTAGTGGAGTTATACATGGTGTCACGCTGCGTTTGAATGGTTGGCACCATATCAGCAAAGACACGCAAACAAGCTTTAAGGGTGTCTACCGTGTCAAATAATGGCTCCTTGTCTTCTTGATTATCTTTGTTATAGGCCAAGGGTTGGGATTTCATGATCGTTAACATAGAGGTTAGATTGCCATACACACGACCGGTTTTTCCACGTACCAATTCAGGCACATCGGGGTTTTTCTTTTGAGGCATGATTGAAGAGCCAGTGCAGAAACTGTCAGGCAGTTCAATAAAGTTAAATTGAGCACTTGACCATAAAATAAGCTCTTCTGAAAAACGCGACAAATGCATCATGATCATGCTGGCTGCTGATAGAAACTCAATCGCAAAGTCGCGATCACTCACGCCATCTAGGGAGTTTAAACAAATACGATCAAAACCTAGTAGCTCCGCAGTGCGTTCGCGGTTAATTGGGTAGGTGGTACCTGCTAAAGCGGCAGAGCCTAGTGGCATGGAATTCATGCGTTTGCGCGTATCAACTAAGCGCTCCGCATCACGCGTTAGCATTTCAAAGTACGCCATCATGTGATGACCAAAGCTAACAGGTTGCGCTGCTTGTAGGTGGGTAAAGCCAGGCATAATTGTGCCGGATTCTTTTTCAGCTAAATCAAGCAGTGCTGATTGTAGGCGTTTAATTTCTGCGCTAATTCCATCAACCTGATCACGTAAATATAGGCGAATATCAGTGGCCACTTGATCATTGCGTGAACGACCAGTATGTAATTTTTTGCCAGCATCGCCACAAATAGCAGTCAAACGAGATTCGATATTCATATGTACATCTTCTAGTGCAACCGACCATTCAAACTCACCTGATTCAATTTCATCTGAAATTTGATTAAGACCTTCAATGACTCGGTCTTTTTCTTCTATCGTAAGAATGCCTACTTCACTGAGCATTGTCGCATGTGCGATTGAACCCTGAATATCGTACGGTGCAAGGATCTTGTCAAAAAATACCGAGGCGCCGAAAATTTTAACGAATTCATCTGTAGGCTCACTAAAGCGCCCGCCCCATGATTGATTAGTTTGTTCACTCATAATTTTGCCTTCATTTTGTTGGTTAATTTGTCGGTGGCAGAGATGATTAATTCATCTAAATCTGTCCAGTAGTAATCTTCGTTGGTAACGCCAATCATTTTTTCTAAAGTCACGCCATATTGGTCAACAAGTAGTACCGATGGAAAGAAGTTAACCGCACTACGAGAGGCGAATTCGTTATGCGAAACTTCTTCATTGTAAAAATTACGAATATCATCAAAACTATTGGCGTTAATGTGGCGAATGATAATTTTATTGTCGTATTCTTTTAAATCAGCCATAGGGCCAATAACTTCTTCTTTGACTTTCTTGCAAAATCCACAATCAGGGAGAGAAAACATTATTAAAATAGGAGTTTGCTTTTTCCAAACTTTTTGCGAATCAGTAAAGAAATTTTTAGCAGACGGCAAGGTTAACTCTTGCGCTAGGGCAAAATTTGACAAAAAGACACAGACTAATAGATAAAATCTAAACATTAACGCCATTTTAATACAAACTTCTTGAAACATGAATAAAACCCTAAAAATTGCAACTCGAAAATCTCCCTTGGCACTTTGGCAGGCAGAACATGTAAAAGCCAGACTTGAAGTGCTACACCCGCAGCTGAGTGTTGAGTTAGTCAAGATGACCACTAAGGGTGATCAAATTCTTAATTCGCCATTGTCTAAAATTGGTGGAAAAGGCTTATTTATCAAAGAGTTGGAAGTTGGCATGATGGAAGGCGTGGCCGATATTGCAGTGCATTCTATGAAAGATGTGCCTTATGAAATTCCACCAGGATTTGAGCTAGGCGCTATTTTGAAGCGAGAAAATCCTTTTGATGCATTTGTGTCAAATCATTATGATAATGTTGATGATTTGCCACAAGGCGCTAAAGTAGGCACTTGTTCTATGAGGCGTATTGTTCAGCTAAAAGCCAGACGTCCTGATTTGGAAATCCTAGATTTGCGTGGTAATGTTAATACACGCCTTAAAAAGCTTGATGATGGTGAGTATGACGCGATTATTTTGGCTTGTGCAGGGCTAATCCGCCTTAACTTTGAAGATCGTATTAAGCAACAAATCCCGGCGCTAGAGTCATTGCCGGCTGTAGGTCAAGGTGCCGTGGGGATCGAGATACGTGAAAACGATCAAACGGTGCTTGAGCTGATTAAGCCATTGATTGATGAGCAAACTACCTATCGAGTCACAAGCGAGCGAGCAATGAATGCACGTCTAGAGGGTGGTTGTTCGGTACCAATTGCCGGTTATGCGACCATTGAAGGTGATCAGTTAACGTTAACAGGCTTGGTGGGTAATGTGGATTCTGGTGTTATTTTAAAGCAGCAAGTTTCAGGCACGGTCGATGAAGCTGAGGCCTTGGGTGTGACATTGGCTGATGAGTTAATTGAGCAAGGTGCTAAAACTATCTTAAAAGGTGAATAACATTATGAGTAATATAATCGAAAGAGGGTTTTATAGCATTGTTCATAAACTAGGCTTTGTGTTTGCGTTAGCGTCATTAGCATTGATTATATTTTTAGGATTTTTTGGCTATGAGAAGATTAGTAGTCGAGCAACTGATGAAATTAAACCGCCTGTTATTGAATTAGCTAAATATCAAAATCCGATTAGTTTAAATATTGATCAGCCTAGTCATAGTGCTGCTGCAGTTCAAAATAACATTCAGCCAACCTTTACCAATGAGTTTGACACTCATGTTGAGCGTATTATCACCAATCTTAAAGCCTTACCAGAAGGGGTGATTGATCAGGCTGATTTGCAATTTAAAATCAAGGTAATGATTAAGATTAAGTCAAATGCTTATCCGCAACCACTACAGTTAAGTTATGTAAGATCCCTAGATAAATTAACTAAACAGCTGGTTAATGTGGGTGGAGAGCACATTAACATTGATGACTTTTTGCATTGGTATGATCAAGAATTTTCTCAACAAGTGAACTCTCAAACACAGCAAAATTTACTCAAAATGGGTACTGCTAGAGCCGATCAAATGACTGGTTTTATTTCATTATCGATGGCTGCTATGGCACTGGGCTTTTTCATTATGTTTGTAATGATGCTAGCCATGCTTCGTATTGAGCGAAATACACGCCAATAATATGCAAGCAATTGGCTACAATGGCAAGTCGTTTGTTGAGTTTGAACATCGTCTTGATGCGCCTGAAGGTCATGATTTACTCGTTGAGGTTAAAGCTGTCTCTATTAATCCAATTGATAGTAAAGTTAAGCAGACTGTTGCTGATGCATCCAATCCTAAAATTTTAGGCTTTGATTGCGCTGGCGTAGTGCGCTCAGTGGGCGATCAGGTGGGCTTGTTTAAGGTGGGCGATGAAGTATATTACGCCGGCGATATCACTCGTGATGGTTCTAACGCGACACACCAGTTGGTAGATGAGCGAATTGTAGCGCTTAAGCCGAAAACACTTGATTTTGCACAGGCCGCCGCTTTGCCGCTCGCCAGTATTACTGCTTGGGAGTCATTATTTGATCGTTTAAAAATTACCCAAGCAGATAAAGATAAAACGCTATTGTTAATTGGTGCAGCCGGCGGAGTTGGCTCAATGGCCATGCAGTTTGCTAAGCAAGTGATTGGTATGAAGGTTGTAGCTACTGCCTCACGAGCAGAATCAAAAGATTGGTGTCTGAAGATGGGCGCAGATGTTGTTTTAGATCATCAAAATCTAGCCGAACAATTTAAACAGCAGTCTTTGTCAAATCCTGACTATATTTTATGCATGGGCGTACCCGATGATTATTTTGAGCAGATGGTAGAGATAATCAACCCTCAAGGTGGTATTTGCTTGTTGGCTAATGCACGTGAGCCGTACGACCTTAATTTATTAAAAGCCAAAAGCATTACCTTGGTTTGGGAGATGATGTTCACTCGTTCGATGTTTCAAACCGACGATCTCATAAAGCAACACAAGCTACTCAACAGAGTCTCAGAGTTGATTGACCAACAACAGATTGTGAGTATTGCCACACAACAACTGAGCCCAATTAATATCGACAATATCACCCAAGCTCATCAGCTAATCAAACAAGGTGACATGATTGGAAAATTGGTGATTGGTAATTAAACGCACCAGATTAGTGAAAATAAAATTTCCGATCTAAAGTTTGCCAGCATGCCAACACTTGTAACAAACTCTCAATAATTACTCAATTACCAGCAATATCTTTGGCGCGGCTATATTGGTTGTGTTTCTTAAATCAGGTGTTTGTTTAATAACACCAGAGATGGGTGTTTTAATTTGATATTTTTCCAGCTCAATCGCTTGAATTTTAATCAGTAGATTGTGCGCATCTAGCTCACGTTTTTGAGCATCTCGAGCCATTTTGGCAATATCTAAATCACGATGAGAGGCGACCATACGGTCATACAATTCTTGTGTTTGTGTCAATTCAAGTTGCGCATCATCAAATGCTTGTTGTTTAATTTGTTGTATGGTTTGAAGGTGTTCTAATTTGAATTTAGCTTGTCTATTGTCAAGTTTTACCACAACGTCACCCTTATTAACATGTTCACCAATGGATTTTATTTCAACAATGGTGCTAGATACTTGTGGGTAAATATCTAGCGCTAAAGTGGCACTAGATAGGAGTATGCTTAATGCTAACCAGGGACTAAATTTCATAATCTTCTCCAATCAAGTAATGTAATTTTTTAAGGGTGATAACATAATTAAATTCATTTTCGGCCAACTTTCTCTCGCTATCAGTGTAGCTGGTCATAGCATTGCCAATGTCGCTTTTGATTTCCATCTCATAGTTCGCCCGTGCCTTTTCTAAATGTAAGTCTCGATAATCTAGCTCCACAATTAATGCTTTGTGAATTTGCCTTAATGCACTTAGATTGAGATGATGGTCCAATGCCTCCCCAAGCAGATCTTGCTGAAGTTGTTCAATTTCAAGTTGTTTTTTCTTAGATTGAATGATTAGCTGGGATATTTTACTCTCTTGGCTGGCATCAGTGCCAAATGGCATGGATAGCTGTACGCCGGCGCGCCATTGACCATTTTTTTCACGCAGATAACTCTGCTCTCCCAGTCGAGCGCTGGAGTTAATGACAATGCCTAGATTGTTTTTTTGTTGTGAAATTTGACGCTTAAGCGCCTGCAAAGATTGCTCGAGCTGTTTGAGTGTTAAGTTGTTTTTAAGCTTTTTTTGATAATATGAAAAATCAGCCAAGTCTTTTTTAAACAGGGATTTGTAATCAGGTTTAATAACCTCATCAGGGCGATTTTCATAGTTAATATTGAGCAGTTGCGCTAGTTTTGCGCGCGTTTGAATTTGTGCAGATTCGGCCTTAATGCGTTGAACTTGGCTGAGTTGAGTGTCAGCTTGCTTTTCTAACAACATTACCTCTGATGCACTTTGTGTATCATAATCATCTCTGACTCGCCCTTCACGAATGGCGGATATAGCCAACTTTTGCAAGGCGGTTTCATAAGATAGATCAGCTAAAACAATATCAAAAAAACCACGCATAAGTCGAATGGATTTATCTTGTTTTAATTGTTGTAAAGACAGACTTTCATTATTAATTGTATCTAGTTGAGTACTTTTTCCAATTTCAATCGCTTGATTGTAAAGTGTTTTTTTAAGATAAACAAACGCATGAGAGTTATTGATAGCAGAATCATAGTCGCTACGTTTGGCGAGTTGTAAGTCGATTTTTGCTGTTGTATCGTATTGACTCTTCCAATCACTTAATCGATGCTGCTCTGCATCTATATCAAGTAATTGTTGTTTTTCAGCAAAGTCGTGCTCGCTTGTCAGTTTTAATATATGGCCAAGTGTGAGAGGATTGGGCAGAGGCTCTGAGCAGCTAAAACCAGAGGCGAATATTAATAAGAAACTTAAAAACTTCATCGGTGTTTACGCTTGTAGCGGACAAATTTTTCTTTCAAATAGGCTTTTTCCACCATATATTTGGCCAGTAGTAAAAAGTCATCTTGGTTGGCAAAGCCTGTACGTCTAACGACTCGATTACCCTTAAGATCGAAAAAAGCCAGTACCGGCGTTGCGCCAATTCGATTGTGTCGTTTGGCAAAAATTCTTTCAATCGTATCATTACCTTCAAAATCAACCAACTCAAGGTCTGATTCGGTGTTGATTTTGTAATTTAAAAAATGAGATCTAAAGTATTCAATAACTTTAGGCTGATTTAAAACTTGACGCTCCATTTTTTGGCAAAAAGGGCAGTCGTCCATAAAGAAAAACACGAAAATACCATCTTTATTGGCGTCACGAGCGTCATCTAGATTTTCTGAATAATCGTTAAAATGTTGGTCAAATAATGCCTCTGAAGTATGGGCAGGGTTGGCGATAGCCAATAAGACGAACATAAAGAAAATTCGCATTCGATTACTCCTCAAGTAATTACATATTAAGTGCTTAAGGCGAATGATAACAGTAGTTTATACACCAAACAACTGTGTATTTTACTCAACTATTAACTAGTCAAATAAAGCATCAATAAATTCCTTGCTGTTGAACGGCTTAAGGTCATTAATCCCTTCGCCAACACCAATAAATCGAATAGGTAGTTTGAGTTCGTCAGAGATAGCAAATAGCACACCACCTTTGGCAGTGCCATCAAGTTTAGTAATGCTAAGCCCACTAAGTTCAACAGCCTTGTTAAATTCTTTGGCCTGATTAACCGCATTCTGTCCTGCGCCACCATCAATGACCAGCATAACCTCATGAGGGGCCAATTCATTTTGCTTGGTAATGACGCGTTTGATTTTTTCAAGCTCTTGCATAAGATTACCCTGTGTGTGTAGGCGTCCAGCAGTGTCGGCAATTAAAATGTCAATATTTTTGGCTTGTGCAGATTGGTAGGCGTCAAAAATAACACTGGC
>ERZ1046876.367-NODE-367-length-35721-cov-10.818006_pt1 | contig 35721 bp, 9 predicted proteins | sample MGYA00383094_ERZ1046876 | MGnify/ENA primary metagenome ERZ1046876 (study PRJEB29581, sample SAMEA5548364) | metagenome | biome: marine; feature: coastal; material: water | depth 50 m | study: Short-term variability in the microbial, nano- and picoplankton...
ATGGTACCACTACCGTCACCCTTGAACCAAACGTTACCATCAACATACAGATCACCTTGGGCACTTATGTCGTTACCTATTGTAAGATTGTTGTCAATGACAACATCACCAGTTGCACTGATGTCCTGTGTGAACAATTCTCGCCATTGCTTAGTTGGTGTACCTAGGTTGTATATAGCGTCATGTTCCGGTATGAAATTACTACTCACATCTGCGACAAACACAACACTATCTGTATCACTGTCACCGATTCTTATAGTACCGGCTCCATCACCCTTGAACCAAACATTACCATCAACATACAGATCACTCAACGCGCTTATGTCTTGAGCAACAGTTAACACTCCACTCAACATCGTATCACCAACAGTTACTGTATCACCAAGTGTACTCAAACTGCTGTGCAATGTTGTTGAGTTCTTTACATCTAGGGAGCCACTCAGCTCAGTATATCCACCAATCACGGTAGCACCACTCACTCTAAAGTCTGTTCCAATTGTACCGTTAGCACTTACGAGTAAATCATTATCAACAAAGATATCATTACTTGCACTAACATCATGAACGAACAATTCACGCCATTGTTGAATACTCGTACCCAGATTGTATGTTATATTATCATCTGGTACAATGTTACTATCAACGTCAGCTGTAAAAACCACATTGTCTGTATTCTTATCACCGATGTAGATATTACCATCAACGCCGGCGCTCAAATAAGCATTACCATCCACATACAGATCACCATGCACACTCAAGTCACTATAAAATGTAGCAACGTCCTTTACATCAATTGTACCGCTCAACACCGTGTCACCACTGACACTAAAATTACCGACAACCCCACCATCACCACTAACTCTTAGATTAGATTGTAATGTTGTGTCTTGTTCTACTCGTAGTATATCTTTTATAGCAGTACCACCATGTATGGTCATGAATGTGTTAGCATCCGGTATAGTATCACCAAAAACTACAGTATTATCATCCGGGATGATGGACATTATCCATGGTTGATAAGATGTCCCATCAAACACATCACCCACTAAAAGTTTATCTGCATGTATTGTGAGTCTATTTTTATTAGCTGGATTAGATGTATTCTCATGAAACAATTTCATGAATGCACCGTCTGTTGTATCTGTTCCGCCATATATGGACAGATATTGAGATGTGTTGTTTATTATTGTGTTCGCGAGGAGGTTACGAGTGATATTCGCGTCTCTAGTTGCGCTGAGATCTTGTGAATACAACACATTCCATTGCTTGTCATCAGAGCCAAAATTATATGTCTTTGTCTTGTCAGGTGTTATGTTACTATCAACATCCGCATAAAAAACAACTCTATCTTGATCTGTTGCCCCCAAATAAATACTCTTAGGATACAACCCTTCCACTGCTAACCAAACATCACCATCAGCTCTGAAATCACCCATCACATGTGCATCATTTTCTACATACATTGCCGCACTTAGATACGTGTTACCATCTACACGCAGGCTATTCTCAAGATACACTGCCCCACCTATATCCAAGTGACCAAGTATCGTGTCACCACTGACATTGACAAATGTACTTTGGTTATATTCGGTGTTGTTGGTAGCACTATCACTGCTCACATAACTGTGAATATCATCCCACTTTGGTTTATCTTCTAGTAGTTGATTGTGTGTTTCATTCCAGGCGTTGGTGGACAGTGGTGGTATACCCACAGCATTGATCAAGTCCCAAACATCCACACCCGCACTCAGATACCTCCCACCAGTATTGAGTGTATAATAATTGGCGGTCATGCGGCCATCACTATCTAGTATCTGGTGCTTTCCGGAGCCCACAGATAGACCGTTCTTTATGTAAAAATTTTTATCTTCGACTGTCATAAGGTTCACTGTCCCCTAATAGTATTATTTAATCCGCGCACAAAAAAAGACCGCTGTTTCCAGCGGTCTTTGATTGAAATAACTAAACTAGTTTCAGCTGATCGCTTTTACTGTAACAGTTACTGATGCGTTGGTGTCAGACTCACCGGCTGTGGCATCCCAGTCAGATGCTGTAGCTCCTGTAAGCTTAATTCCAAGCTTATTGTTACTAACAACAACGTCAGGTGTTCCGAGTGTTATAGCTGCATCGGTTGATACTTCTGCAAAGGCAGTCCCATCAACACTAGATCCGTCTGTTACAACCATCAATTTGATCATCGCAACATTAGATCCGTCACGAAGCACAACGTTTACTTCATGTGCATCATGATCAGCAAGTAATACTGTATCGATAGTCAATGTTGCAACCGCGGTGGCTTGATCAACACGAGTCACAGTAGATGTGAATACACTGTCAGTTTTTTGTGATGTACCGTCTGTAAGAACAACACCGTCTGTGGATTGTACAATCTCACCAGAACCGTTGGTTGTTACAGTTACATCACCATTAGCACCATCAGCAATAACAATTGATCCACTGTTGGAACCACTGTTGGTATCCAATGTTAAATCACCTGTTCCAACTGTTGTTACATTAACATCTTCATTTGTAGAACCGAGCTTTACTGTGTCAGTTACAAGCTCAACATCACCGGATGAATCAGGTGTCAATGTGATACTACCAGCAGCACCATCAGCAATGACAATTGATCCACTGTTGGTACCACTGTTGGTGTTCAATGTTAAATCACCTGTTCCAACTGTTGTGATTGTAACGTCTTCATTTGTACTACCAACATTAACTGTATCGGTTTCAAGGTTGATATCACCAGTACCATTTGGTGCGAGTGTGATATCACTGTTTGCGGCATCAAAGATCTTGATTGAACCACTGTTGGTACCACCGTTGGTGTTCAATGTCAAGTCACCAGTACCACTGGTTGTTATAGTAGCATCTTCATTACTACTACCAAGTACGAATGTATCAGCTACTGCTTTAACATCACCAGTACCATTTGGTGTCAATATGATATCACTATTAGTGCCAGTACCAATTTCGATAGAACTACTTGTAGTAGCGGCTCCACCATCTGTTCTGAGTGTCAAACTACCAAGAGCTTTAGTCTCGATTGTTACATTCTCAGCAGTTGTTGATGTTCCACTACCGATTGTCACTGTGTCAGTGCTGAGTGTTACATCACCACTACCATTTGGAGCCAACTCGATGTTGGCGTTACCGCCGGTTGTTTCCAGCTTGAGTGCAGCTGCACTACTGAGCGTTGGAGCTGTACCACCGACAACAACTTTACCGGCACCGTTTGGTGTGATGCTGATGTTACCACTGGCACCATCTGTAATACTGATCGATCCACTGTTGGTACCACTGTTGGTGTTCAATGTCAAGTCTTGAGCACCAGAACTTGTGAGTAATGCGGCGTCGTTTCCGGAACCGATTATTGTTGTGATTTGATTTAAACTCCATGAACCACCGGAACCGTAGAGTATACTAGCCGATGCTCCATCAACAAACAAACCGGCATTGTTAGCAGCAGCTGCGTTCGCTGCGCCTTTGGCTACCGTGATGTTGATATCATCTACATCTAATGTCGTGGAATTGACTGTGGTTGTTGTACCGTCAATTTGTAAATTACCTTTGATTACAACTAGACCGTCGTTTTGATCGGCGAGAGCAGCAACACCGCCATCAAAGGCCAAGGTCTCTGAGCCGGCTAAAACTACATCACCACCTGCGAGGACTTGTACATCATCACCAGCGCTTGAAGCAAGTGCATCTAATAATTCTTGTACAGTTGATGAACCATCACCAGTTACTGTAACACCAATCACACCAGTACCAGGAGCACCGCTGACTGTTACTGTGCTGCTAAGAGCTGTTTCTTGTATTGATTGTGTGTAACTCTCACTCTGCTTTGGTGTTGCTTGACCACCTGGATTCAGTACCATTGTAGCAGGAGCAGCGATCGTCGCTAGTACACCGTTACCATCTAGGTTTAAATTTGTGAATGTTGGACTGTCAGATGTTTGTAAACCGAGAGCCTCGACTGTTGTATAATTGTTATTCCCAGCGAGAGCGTCATTTTGTGTTTGATAACGAATGCTGCCTTGTACAATATCTCCTTGATAAATACCGTCAACACCATCTCCAATCATCTCTCCTAGATCGATACCACCCGATAAAATCGGACTCCATGCATCAATAGCGGGTAATATATTCCCCGACTCATCTGTTATTGGAAATTCATCGGTCGTTCCGATGCGTAAACCACGCCCGAAAAGACCGCTAACTCCGACGTTAATTGTATCTTTTACTTTGAATTCTTTATTAAGTGCCATACTAATATTTATTCAAATTACACTTTAGATACTCGTGTATATTTAAAAAAGGTTGGTCCTGTTTCCCTTGACTGTATGGAACATATACGGACCTACGTTTTTGTAAATATGATTATCAGGTAATTTGTCTTGAAGACCCCATTTCCATGCTAAGTACCCTTCTGTTTTAACTCTTTGATAGTCTGGTAAAACTAAAAACTCTGCAAAATAACCATCCGTATACTCATTACCAATCCAGTTAGCATGCAATCTCAACATGTGTTGTGCGTTTCTAGGGAATTTGTAACCCATGGGCATGTCTTTTTGTATCATATTTCCGTTCAAATACATACTAACTCTTTCATATATTGGGTCAATCTCTAACTCAAATATATTCCACTCACCAGTAAGATCAGTCGGGCTGTATTGTTTTGTGAACGGATAATTTCCCTCTCCTAGTTCATTATCCCCCATCCAGACCTTACCGAAGAATTCATCATTATCTCCAGGCACAATCGCGATTGGTTCAATTTGATCATCTTCATCTGTGAATTGCTTGAACCACACTAGATAATCATGAAAATTATCAATTCCGGTTGGCTTGAACACCATGTACCAAGTTTGTGGATCTTCATCCCATTTTCCGATCGAACTACCATCCTCATATTCTGACTCTAGAAAATCAGAATCACTCGTAAATTTTAAAACATTATTACCGTTCAATAATTCATCACCGGATGTGATATATTCTGGTTCTGACCCCGGATATGTTCTCATACGTAAGTCCGTACGACCCCTGTTATTCCATCTACTAAAAACACCACCATCATCCAGTATCACTGAACTCTCATCTGCCGCATCTAACCATGTGAAAGGCTTAGCACTCAACGCTCCGGGATTCCACATTGATTCAATACTTCCGGGAATCTGTTTAATTCTAAGTTCTGCAGACGATGTGTTGTGATTTAGTGTTGCGTCAAACTCTACAAATGCATTTTCTGTTGTATAGTTCATTCCATATTCTGTTAGTAACACTCTTTTACCATTTGTCACGAGAGTGACTTCTGTGAATAACACTTGGTCATTACCCGCTACCTCGATTATATACTTTGCAGATTTAAATTTTGTTATATCGAATGAATCAATTATATCATAATCATTTAGATTGGTACGATAAAACAATACATTTGGTTTAGCGTTTGCCTCTAGCCAGTGATCCAAGTAAGTACCATCATCCTCAGTTAATATATAAACTTTATTTATTGCTGCGACTATTACAGTATCTCCAGGATTTAGGTCGTGCTTATGATACTCGTCTCGAATGAACGTAGCAAGTGTTGGTTCGTATGTTACAATTGAATCATCAAAGTTACTGACATTATATTGATACAATGCATCAACTCTGTCAACTAGTCCATCGGTCTCGGCTGTTAATATTTTCATCTGAGTGTATGATTCATTCCAATCACCACTGTTTGTAATTACCTCTACACCGACCTGCGATATTCTTTCAATTTGATCGGCCTCCAATACTACTCCTCCGGATAAAATTAATTGTTGTGTGTATACAGACTTCCAATATTTATCCTCATTACCAATACTACTATGTGCGTCTTGAAATGGGTATATATCACTATCGACTGGTGCTCTGAAAACAACAACGTCATCAACACTCTCTCCAACATATAATACACTATCAATATTTGCTAACATCCATACATTACCATCGACACGCAAATCACCCTTAATATAAACATTACTATCTGCAGTAACACCTCCAGTAAAATTAGAATAACCACCAACTAGTAACTCACCGCTCAAACGTGTGTCATTATCTACTGTGAGTTCTGATTTGACGCTCAACGCACCTGACATGGTATCACCACTAACATTAACAAATGTATTTTGGTTGTATTCGGTGTGGTTGGTAGCACTATCACTATTAACGAAAGTATACACGCTATCCCAATTACCACTGTTCGAACTTACAGTTGTGTATGTATTCTTAAAGTTAGTAACATCTCTTGCTAGTAATGTATCGGCAGCGTAATACCAAACTTCCCGGTTACTAAATGCATATAAGTTCCATGTTGAATCGTCTGTTGGTTTTATTGTGAATTCGACTTGATTAGAATTTGCGAAATATATATAGTTAATTAACTGCCCATCACTCGTTTGATCTTCAAACTCATTTTGTGTTACATCTATAGAATGTATTGAAGCTGAAGAGGTTATCTCAGCTCGCTTACCAACATTATCAGTAGACCAAGCCTGATTATATAGTGTAAATAAATATTTCTTACCTACTGTAAGTCCCTTAAGAATTACCTTTTGATCGTCAACAATATATCGATACCGATCACCAATCATTTGACCAATAGACTCACTCACCGTGGTTGACTCGTTTATAATCGCATCACCTACACCGGATGTTAATTCCCAATTTATGCCTTGTCCGGTTGATTCAGACTCGAACAAAATACCATTAATTAAATAATCCTCAGTACCATAAACATTAACCGCATGTGTGTATTTATATTTGTCCGATACACCACTACTATCATCATCATGCAAATTGGATGTACTCCAGCTAGGTATTGTTTGAGTGAATGGATCGTCAGTTTCAGCTAATAACAATCGGTTTGTTGTAATGTCACCTTCGACTCTCAGGTCACCATCGATTATATCATACCCACTGAGCTCCCGTACCTTGATATCAATGACATCCACAACACTACTAATCGCTGTAATGCTTGTGAATATGGCATTTGTACCACTAAGTGTACCGATGATATCAAGACCACCGGTGATAGTGTCACCACTCACATTTACAAATGTGTTTCTATTATATTCAGTGTTGTTTGTGGCACTGTCAGTATTAACAAAATTGTAAACACTATCCCAATCCCCACTAGTAGCATGAACACTTTCATGTGTGCTGTCCCAGTTGGCACTTGTGGCTAACACACTATCGTATGTACTATCCCAATCACCACTTGTGGTTAGCACACTGTTATGTGTACTGTCCCAGTTGGCACTTGTGGCTAACACACTATCGTATGTACTATCCCAATTGCCGCTTGTAGCACAAACACTTACATGTGTACTGTCCCAATTGCCGCTTGTGGCTAACACACTATCGTATGTACTGTCCCAATTGCCGCTTGTAGCACAAACACTTGCATGTGTACTGTCCCAATTGCCGCTTGTGGCTAACACACTATCGTATGTACTGTCCCAATTGCCGCTTGTAGCACAAACACTTGCATGTGTACTGTCCCAATTGCCGCTTGTGGCGCAAACACTTGCATGTGTACTGTCCCAATTACCGCTTGTGGCCAACACACTTGCATGTGTATTCTTGAAATCACGTACATTTTGTTTTGTTAATTTTTCGAGATCTTCAGGTGTATGAGCGTGACCATGAGCCCAATGAGCATCCCCAAAAACTATATCACCATGTGTTATGAGCAGGTCATCATCTAAACTTATTCCACTACTAGCGTACAACTCAGTTGTAAAAATTGTATTCCATTGATTTGCTGATGCTCCTAGATTGTATGTTTTATTACTGTTTGGTGTTACGTCACTGTCAACTAATCCATTAAATACAACCTTATCACTCTCACTATCCCCTAGATTTATTATACCTAACCCGTCACCCTTGAACCACACATTACCATCAACAGTTAGATCATCTGTTATACATAAACTACCTGTGATTGTATCACCACTCACATTAACAAACGCACTACTATTATACCCCGTGTTGTTAGTGGCACTGTCTGTGTGAACAAAATTGTAAACACTATCCCAATCACCGCTGGTAGCATGAACACTTGCATGCGTACTGTCCCAGTTGGCACTGGTAGTATGAACACTCACATGTGTGCTGTCCCAATCACCACTAGTTGCTAAAACGCTTGCATGAACACTATCCCATGTCGCACTCGTTGTTAACACACTACCATAAACACTGTCCCATTGAGCACTTGTAGTCAATACACTTGCATGTGTACTCTTAAATAGTCTTACATGATCTCTACCTAATTTTTCTAACAAATGTTCATTATGATATGTATCATGATCCCAAGTGCCGTCTCCAAACAAAATCTGCCCATTGATCAAGTTTATATCATTTGTTGACTCGATACGCTCCCCAACATGTAATTCCTCTTCAATGCGTAAATCACCGTCAATAATATCATAACCACTAAGCTCTCTAGCTTTTATGTCTATAACATTTATCACTGTACTGAGTGCTGTTAAGCTCGTGAATATACCTGTCGTTGCACTCAACTGACCCTCTATCGTAAGATCACCTGTGATTGTATCACCACTCACATTAACAAATGTGTCTCTATTGTACTCCGTGTTGTTTGTGGCACTATCACTGTTAACAAAAGCATAAGCACTGTCCCAATCACCACTAGTGTCCAACACGCTAACATATGTACTGTCCCAAACACCACTTGTCGCTAACACACTAGCATGTGTGCTGTCCCAATTGGCACTGGTTGTCAACACGCTATTGTATGTACTGTCCCAATCGCCACTAGTAACCAAAACACTACTGTGTGTACTGTCCCAATCACCGCTAGTATCTAGTACACTTGTATAGACACTCTTAAAGTTTTTGACATCATCTTTATTTAGGGTTTCATTATTTAAAATAATCTTTCCGGTTGGGATGATGATGTCAGTATTAAATGTAGCATCACTAGTTACCTTGAGTGTATCTCTAACATCCAATTTCCCACTCAGCACACTATCACCAATAACAGTCAACATACTACCGTCTATCGCTGCTGTGCCACCTATAATAAAATTCTTCTCATCAACATCTATCCTCAACATCCACGGTAGGTGACCATCGACCGTGTCATACACATCACCTACATATAAATTATTTGTATGTAGTTGTATCCTACCGTCAAAGTTGCTATTATTGTTGTTAGCTCCGTATAGCTCTAATCTAGCACCGTCTCTGTTTTCAGTACCACCAAACAGCTTGAGTGCAGATGTTGGGTCGTTTGATTTGATTGTCTTTGTTATGAGTTTTTGTTGTACTTCTAAATCTCCAGTTATTGTATCACCACTAACGTTAACAAATGTGTTACGATTGTATTGTGTGTTGTTTGTGGCACTATCACTATTAACAAAACTATAAACACTGTCCCATTCAGCACTTGTAGTTAGTACGCTACTATAAACACTGTCCCAATCAGCACTTGTAGTTAACACACTATTATAAACACTGTCCCACTCAGCACTTGTAGCTAACACACTGGCATGTGTACTGTCCCAGTTGGCGCTTGTGGTTAACACGCTTGCATGAGTACTGTCCCAGTTACCGCTGGTAATAAGAACGCTGATGTGTGTACTGTCCCAGTTACCACTTGTGGTTAGCAAACTGTTGTGAGTACTGTCCCAGTTGGCGCTTGTGGTTAACACGCTTGCATGGGTACTGTCCCAATCACCACTGGTAGTTAAAACACTACCATAAACACTGTCCCATGTTGAGCTTGTCGCTAATACACTGTTATGTGTATTTTTAAATTGTACTACATCTTCTCTATTCAGTTCTTCAAGTAAATGTTCATTATGATATATATCATGATCCCAAGTACCATCTCCAAAAAGTATCTGACCATTGATCAAGTTTATATCATTTGTTGACTCGATACGTTCTCCAACATACAATTCATGTCCAATCTTAAGGTCACCGTCAATAATATCATAACCACTTAATTCTCTAGCTTTTATGTCTATAACATTTATCACTGTACTGAGTGCTGTTAAGCTCGTGAATATACCTGTCGTTGCACTCAACTGACCAGCAACTGTCAAATCACCTGTGATTGTATCACCACTCACATTAACAAACGCACTACTATTATACCCCGTGTTGTTAGTGGCACTGTCTGTGTGAACAAAGTTGTAAGCCCCGTTCCAATTAGCACTGGAATTAAAAACACTCGTGTGTGTGCTGTCCCAGTCACCGCTAGTACCTAACACACTTGTGTGAGTGTTGTCCCAGTTGGCACTGGTCGTATAAACACTTGCATGAGTACTGTCCCACACAGCACTTGTTGCACAAACGCTATTGTATGTACTGTCCCATTTAGCACTTGTAGCTAACATGCTTATATGAGTATTGTCCCAGTTGCTACTGTTAGTTAACACACTAACATGTGTACTGTCCCAATCACCACTTGTATTATGAACACTACTGTGTGTACTCTTATGTTGAACAACATTTTCTCTGGATAACTCTTCAACATCTACATCATGATGGGGTTCTCCGTGATGAAAGTGTTGATGACCAAACCAGAGAGAGCCATGCTCTATGTTTATATCGTCATGTACGTGTAGGTGTTTCTCAATGTCTAGAGAGCCTGTTATTGTATCCCCTGTTACATTTACAAATGTAGTTTTGTTGTACTCAGTATTGTTAGTAGCACTATCACTATTAACAAGGCTATAAACACTATCCCAGCTACCACTGTTAGTTAAAACATTACCATAAACACTATCCCATGTTGAGCTTGTCGTTAATACACTGTTATAAACACTCTTAAAATCTCTTAAATTCTGCTTGGTTAACGTTTCAGTCGCGAGTGGGTCATGAGGTGTGTTGTGATACAGTCCTGAATCACCAAATATTATAGCCCCGTTAGTTACATATAAATTGTTAGCTGCAGTAATATCATCATGAACCACCAATTCACCATCAATAATTTCATAACCACTAAGCTCTCTAACCTTTATATCTATAACATCAACAAAAGATGAAATCGCGGTTATACTTGTAAATATAGCACTTGTACCACTCAATGTACCTATTACATCAAGATTACCAGTGATAGTATCACCCCCTACATTAACAAATGTATTTCTATTGTACTCTGTATTGTTTGTGGCACTATCACTGCTAACAAAGTTATAAACACTATCCCACTCAGCACTTGTAGCTAACACACTCTCGTGAGTGCTGTCCCAATCAGCACTTGCAGCCAACACACTCTCGTGTGTACTATCCCAATCAGCACTTGTAGTTAACACACTGTTATAGGCACTATTCCAATCAGCACTTGTTGCCAACACACTAGCATGTGTACTGTCCCAATCACCACTTGTTGCACGGACGTCTTCATATGTACTATCCCATTTAGCACTTGTAGTCAACACACTGTTATAAGCACTATCCCAATCAGCACTCGTGGTTATCAATGCACTGTAACTATCTTTAAATTGTACTACGTGTTCTTTATTTAACTCTTCTAAAAGATCTGGGCGGTGATATGTGTCATGATTCCATAATCCATCACCAAATAGAATTGCACCGTTGACGATATTTATATCACTATCAACACCAGTACGACCTTTGACTAGTAACTCATGACCTATACTTAAATCACCATCAATTATATCATATCCGCTAAGCTCTCTCGCTTTAATGTCTATAACATTCACTACACTACTCAATGCAGTTATACTACTGAATATTGCAGATGTACCACTCAGTACTCCGTTGATAGTCAAATCTCCGGTGATCTTATCACCACTTATGTTAACGAAAGTATTTCTATTATATTCTGTATTGTTAGTACCACTATCCGCGGTTACAAAGCTATGTACACTATCCCATCTTGGTTTATTGGTATTAAATTGATTAGTGGTATTATTCCATGTACCGCTCGTTGCACACACACTATCATATACACTATCCCAACTACCACTTGAGCTATGTACACTTGCATGTGTATTAATCCAATTAGCGCTGTTTGATTGTAGTAATGCAGTGAGTTCTGGTGGAGAAAACCAATCACCACTGTTAAAATTAACTGTTGAATATACACTGTCCCAGTCGCTACTTGTTGCTACAACACTAGACTCAACGCTCTTAAAATCTCGTACATCTTGTATTGTTAATCTCTCGATCGCGGTTGGATCGTGATCCCAGTCATGATCATGAACACTATCACCAAATATTATCTCACCATCCAATACAACAAACTGTTGATCAAATATAACATCACCCTTAACACTCAACTCTCCGGTGATTGTATCTCCACTAACATTAAAGAAGTTTGTCCGATTGTAATCTGTATTATTTGTAGCGCTCTCAGAAATAACAAACGTATGAGCAGCATCCCATTTACCGCTACTAGATTCTATCAAAGCGGTCAACTCTGGTGGTGAGAACCATAAACTACTGTTTGCTTGAACTGTTGAATATACACTGTTCCAGTTACCACTATTAGTTTGTACTAGCAGTGTTAATGCTGGAGGTGTGAGCCAATCCGCACTGTTTGAGACAACAACTGATTGGATCGACTTAAAATCCCTTACATTTTGTAGCGATAGAGGTTCTAAAGATGTCTCATCATGAACTACTCCGTGGTGATCGATACCATCACCAAATATTAATTCATCAAACAAGTTTAATTTTTTCTCAAACACTACGTTACCATCAACAATCAGATCACCTACTATTTCATCACCACTGACATTAACAAATGTACTTCTATTATACTCTGTGTTGTTTGTTGCACTGTCAGTATGGACAAAGCTATAAGCCCCATCCCACATCCCACTATTGTTCTGAATTAGTGATGTTATCGATGGTGGTGAGAACCATACACCGCTATTTGCTACTACAGTGGATTGTACTTGTTTGAAGTCCCTTACATTTTGTAATGTTAGAGATTCTAGAGATGCTTCATCATGAACTACTCCGTGATGGTCATGACCATCTCCAAAAATTATATCACCAAAAACATTTAATGTCGTTTCAGCTGTTAGAATGCCTTCAATTGCCAGGTTTCCAGTTATCTCATCACCGCTAACATTGACAAATATATTACGATTATATTCTGTGTTATTGGTGGCACTATCTGCATTTACGAAGCTATATGCCCCGTTCCACATACCACTATTACTATAAATTAACGAAACTAGATCTGGTGGTGAAAACCAATCACCACTATTAGTACTAACAACACTATATGCATCTTCCCAATAGCTACTGTTTCTCAATGTTAATGTTAATCCAGTTACATCTGTATGAGTGGACCACATCGCACTGTTCGTTGTAACGATACTATATGTCCTATCCCAATTGTCTCCAAAGTCATCAACCCTCTCAAATGTATCATCCCATTTATCACCACGAGTATTAACACGTATGTATGTATTGTCCCAATGTGTCTTATTAGCGTTTACCTGTGTGTATGCATATGTCCATTCTGTTTCATTTGCGATGACTGTATCTCGTGTAGCATCCCACTTATCCGCTAATAAATTAAGCGTTGTTACAGCAGCATTCCAATCCCCTTCTTTCGCTAATATAGTATCATACGCGGTGTTCCACTTATTGTAATTAGAATCAACCTTAGTGTAAGCCTCAGTCCATAGAGACTTATTATCATCTACTATATCATGTGTATCAGACCAATCGGTGTGCTTAGCCTGTACTAGAGCCTCCGCTACATCCCACTTCTCAGCAGATGTATCCACACGTAATGTCGTCTGATCCCAGATCGCTCCCCGCGCATCAACCGTCTCGAATGAAATGCTCCACTCTTCTTGCTTCTCTTCGACAACATTTACAGTACTTAAATATGACGCACTACTACTGTGATAGTTATTATAGATAGATTTGGCTTTAGTACTATCATCACTACTCCATGTTTGTTCATCAGAGAATATTATACTATTTTTATTAACATATAAATCTCCAGTTGCGTGGATATCTCCAACAACTCTCAATACACCACTATCAATAGTAACATCACCAGTTATAGTACCACCAGTTTGATGTACATATGTCGCTTGATTGTATGTGGTGTTGTTTGTACCACTATCACTCTCCACAAATGTGTACAGACTATTCCATCTATCACTACTACCAAAAGTTGAATTCCAATCAGCGCTGTTAGATTGTATTATATTCGTTATACTAGTTACATCAGTATGTGTGTCCCAATTCGCGCTGTTGGATATAACAGCCATATAAGTACGATCCCAATCATCACCAGAATTATTAACTCTAGTCGCGATTGAATCCCACGTACTGGCTGTAGTTGTTATTTTTGTAAATGCTGAATCCCAATTATTGCCATAATCATCGACTCTCTTTGTTACTCTATCCCAGTCAGGAGCATCATCTATGATTCTTAGTTGTGCTGCATCCCAGAGTGTTGATCTTGTAGTAACTGTGTTGTATGCTTCACTCCAATCATCTGCATCCGCTACAATTCTATCATGCGCAGAGTCCCACGATGACTCTTTTGAGTTTATAGCTACATATGCAGCGTCCCAAAACCCTCCGGAAGATTGTATTCTATTGTACGTTGAATCCCACTTACTAGCGTCAGTAGTTACCTTATTGTATGTATCCTGCCATTTGCTATGGTTAGATAATACAATACTTGATGAACTATCCCATGTACCACTAGTTGAACGGACAGCACTATGTGTACTGCTCCAATTCACGTAATCTGCGGTTACTCTCGCGTGTGTTTGATTCCAGTTAGTATAGTTAGTAGAAACAATACCGTGTGCCCAATCCCATTTATTACCATTTGTATTTACAATAGATATATCACTTTCAAGTTGTGATATTTTATCAGCATACAACTGTGGTATATCTGGGGTGTCCCATTGCGCGGAATTAGATATTACATTATTATAGACAGAGGTTAATTGTTGCTCGTACAACTCAGGTATATCAATCTCCTCCCATCTAGAAGAGTTTGCGTATACAGTCGAGTATATACTGTTCAGTAACAGTGTGTTGTCATTATCTCCTCCTCCACCACTACCATCCCCACCACTACCAGAATACATGTATGTATACCATGGTGATTGCTCTATTTGTTCTAGAGCTTCGTGTATTGCTGAGATGCCGTCCCGGGTAGCTGCATACGCTGAATCCCATTGAGATTGTGATGCCTCTACAATATTAGCAATAGTGGTCCATCTATCAGCACTCTGATCTACTGCTAGTCTAGTTCTTTCCCAAGCTGCGCTACCAGACTCCACTGTAATTGCAGTGTTAGTCCATCTATCTTTATTGAGCTTGATCTCATCAATTAGTGTCGATGTTTCAGGATCACTGAGAGTTCCCCAGCTAGCTGAGTTTGTGTGTACTGTGTTATATGTATCAGTCCAGTTTGCGGAGTTTGATGTTGTTGTTAACGTTATGTCATCAACCTTATCAATTATACTGATTAACTCTGGATAGAAGTCAAAATTCTCGACACCAAAAACAACGTCAGATACTTTAATCCTACTAGTTACATTACTATTGTATACTAATAAATAATCATCACCCACGATTGATTGTTTTACAGGTAAACTCTCAACAGTTATGTTGTTATTACATTTAGTGGCCATTACAATTATTTATATGTCCAACTTAGTTTACACCCCAAACATACACACATGCTTCTAAGTTTTATATATTTACTTTTAGAGTTTATATCTGAATAAAATCAGTAGATTTTAATACCTTTGCCATGTAGCGTGGAACCTAGTGCAGTATCATACCCACCATCATTCAATATGATTACATCTAATTCTGTATCATCAATACCTTCTGGCAATTTAAAAATCATCTTATTATCATTATTTATATCAAATTCGACCGGTACACCAGTAAATGCTGGGAATAATGTACTATTAAAATCATCAACGTGTTCCCCGCTCAGGTTATTAGTGTTGGTTCCAGATATATAAACATTAGTTGTGTTCAGTAGATTGTAGCCAAGTATAGTTCTATGGTCACCAATCTCATCTATATGCGTTATGAACGGTGCGGCTGTTAACGGTGATCCTAGTCCCTCGATATACGACCTTTCTGACACGTTATCGTAAAAAGGTAAAGAGTATGAGAAATCACTGCTCTGTATGTCTTGTTCAGATCCAGCTGGGGTCATGTTGGTTGTTATTTTATGTACTACATTTACAGGTCCGGGATTTGGTTTAAATAGCCATGTCTTTATAGTGAAGCTAGTATCACAACTCAATCTAAAAGGATCATTACTTGAAATTTCTTCTGGATAATTCATATTTAGGTTCCCTGACCAATTCACTTCAGATCTAATCTCCTGTTCATTAGGAGCGAATCCCTCTGGTATCTTCCATGAAATTACTATATACGGGTCACTAAATGGTACAAAATTGCTTATTATCTGCTCCACATCAGTTTGATATCTAGCAAGTATACTCATACTAACTTCTATATTAATTGGTACTGGTTGTGGTAGTTGATATGCACTAGAAACTGATCCAGGTGTTCTCTTGTTAATATTTCTCTCATGCTCAAATGCATAGGATCCATATATTTTATTGAATACTCTAGTTTCATCTCTACTCACACTATTAATATTAACCGCAACAACTGGAAGTGTAATGTGTTTCGCTTTGTTTGTCAGATCATGTATGACACGTTGCTTTGGTGCATACACATATCTAACCTTTACACGTTGCCTTATTTGCTTGTATCTAGTATGTCTTTTAATTATAACATCATTAAACGCACCAACGAATTGGGTCATTACATCTTTAATCTCAAAAAAGAACGGGCTTTCCTTCATATATTATTATTTATGGTTGATTTCTAGTTTATTGTGTATATCATATATATAGTGCACAAGTGTGTAATAACGCTACAGCATACCCATCAGCGTTTTCGGTACACGAGCGTGAGTAGTGGTTGACTCAAAGATGGTTTGCAACTCGGCAGAGAGAACTGCTGGAAGGGACAAAGCTAAATTAAACACAACTGTTAGACGACAGCTGAAAAACGGCAGGTTAAAATCTGCATTGCACCGAACTGCGACTAAATGTCGGTATATATTAGTGGTTATTACAACCGGAGTTTATTAGGTCAGGATTCTCCATAAAATTAATATCTCGAAGAGTGCGTCTTTGCGTGAACATATCAAACTGGATATGACTACCAACTCAATACATCTGTGTTAATTCATAGGTGTATTGTGTACGGAACAATCACCTGGAGAAAACTACTTGAACATATCAAACAGCATCATCATCCCATTCGACTAATATACCATCAACGAAATATAACATCGAATCTGCCATTGGAACTGCAGTTGTTATACCTTTGGTCCACTGACCATCTCTCAATACATACACCTCACCGCCAAGTTTGATTGTTGATTGTGCGGTCAATCCTTCAGTGATTACAACATGTTGCAGATCTGCACTGCCGGCAGGTAATGCTTTATCAGTACCATCATCATTAGCAGTGTTATTGATACTAGCACTCCATTCAGCGCTGTTTGATTTAGTTGTATTGTACGTACTATCCCAGGCTTCTTCCATCTGAGTCACTTTATCGTGCGCATACTCCCAATCACTACTGGTGGTGTTGGTTGTTGTGTGAGTGCTATCCCAGTTACCACTAGTGACAAACACACTGTTGTGAGTACTGTCCCAATTGGCACTGGTTGTCAACACACTACTATATGTGCTGTCCCAATTGGCGCTGGTTGTTAACACACTACTATATGTGCTGTCCCAAGCTGCTTGTGTTTGTTCGACCTTGTTGATGGCCGTGTCACGTCGTGCGCTGATCGCCTCTACATTGCCAAACACACTGTTGAGTCGGGGTATTGTCGTACCTCTGTATTCTAGCTCATCAGCAGTGCTCCAGAAATTTGGATACGCTTGCTGATATGAAGCGACAATGTGGCTCGCGGCGATGTCTTGATTGTCATCACCACTGTATAAATTGTTCGTGACACCACGGATAGCATTGAGTCTATCATGTTCCGCACTAGTGATTTTCACAAATGTTGTGTTATCATTACCAGTCCATGGACCATCTGGTACAACGTTTAGTATCACATCTGCGCTGTGATCACGTGTCACATCCGCATTGTATTCCACACTCTTTATTTTTTCCGCAGAATAATCTCCAATTCCAGGACCTGGTGTGGTGCTGAGAGCAGGAACTTTGAAATAATTCTCTCCATCTTCCAGAAGATCAAAACCACGTGCTGGTGTGATTTCTGAATACTCTGATGCGTTGATCTTGAGATAGCTCATCCGATCAAATATATTCTCGAGATTCAGACTAGTCACATCGGCCCATGGTTGTATGTTGTCAAGTTTGTCACCATCAGCGCTCACCTTTCTCCCATCAAATCTACCTGTTGTGTATGTGTCTCCTACTGTGCTCACATTACCCACCACTGTGAATCTAGTGGTGGTGCTGGCACCTATACCAATACCAACATTACCTTGCTGGTTGATGTCGAGAGCAACATCATCACCATTTGAAAATCTAGAGATACCATTAGGTCCATATTGTGTCACACTCAGTGCTGTGTCGGTACCATAATTTGAGATGTCAAAACTACTGGTGGCGATGTTGTTGGTGTTGAGTTGTGTGGTCTCGCCCTCGACATGTAAATTGCCATTCAAATACAAATTGTCCATTGTTGTGTCACCAGTGAAGATACTAGCGTCAAACATATACTCCTTGCTCTCGTTGGTAACATTTTCTAGACCAACATGATACGGTTCAGCTGCCAGTAATACACTTTCTATTGAGTATTGACGTTCTCCATGAGGTAGATCTGTATCATACCCCACGAGATGCATGCCGGTTGTGGTTTGAGTTGTAGTTGTGCCTGTCTTGAAGCTTTTTATTGGATCATTAGTTTGGTCATATGCTGCTGGTGTGAATGATCCTGTTAATTTCTCGAAATCTGTGAAGTTTTTTGCCATATCATAATTATTTATTCATACATGCATCAAGAAACACTCAATGTACCGCCATTATTCCACAACATACCTGTTTGAGATGGCTTGGTTGTAGGAAGATTTGGCATGACAACTTTTGCAGTGTAAGTTGCTTGTGGTAAAAGTGAAACCTTTGTACCATCTATAGACATTCTTTTGCTTGCATCAATTAAAAAGTGTAAACTATTGTCAGGGTCTTTATACAAACCGGTACGTGAGTCCTGTGAGAAACCATATTGTGGCTTCAATTCTGACACCCATGTTGTTGTACCCGCGACACTCGTGACATATAATCCACTTTCACCTACTAATATGTATTTTTGTAAAGGTAGTGAATATGTGATGCCCACCGGACTTGTGATTCCGGTTTGTTCTAGAGATATTTCGTTCCAAGGCACAGACATTGTGTTTTGATTCCTGTCAACATTTACCATGCTAGCATAAAACAAGCGATATTTAACACTACCACCCCTACCTATTGCATACAATGTGTTATTCTGTGTAGTGAAGATGTAACTCCAACTATCTGCCGTGTCAGCCACCGGTGGCGGGAAATTTCTGAAGCATAGTTTATTGTTTGAATCAACATATACAAACTGTAAATAATCGTAATCTACACTGTTATTTCTTGTGGAACTGTCCGTGCTTGGTGAGCGGAACGACAAATAGAGTGAACCCTCAGGTGTGGCCAGATGACAGAAGAATTTCGAGTATATGTACCTACCACTTTGAGCACGCCCGGCAGCCACCATAGTCGCGTGTGTTTCAGCAGATTGTGAGTTGGCACGAAGTGCTTGTGCGAATGTCAATGTGGATGATTCACTTTGTGAATCCCAATTGTCGAACAGGTCAACAGGGTGATGACTGTATTTACCACCACCACTGTCTGCGTAGAAAAAATTAAAAAAGCTACCATTCGCGAGATTCCCCCTCCATTCATAACCATTACCTCCGAATCCGTGAGGGCGACTCAAATCTAGTTGTACTTGACTCAACCATGGTTCATCTGGCCATCCCGTAGAACCAGTTCGTACTTGCAACCACTTGCGGAAATATTTAGATGTATCTGGAGTGTAAACAGCACGTACCTCGAATATCCACTCTTTACGTGTTGTAGGTGAACCGACTGATTCTCCAAAGACAATTTCATCAGAGTATATATCTGTACCATACCAATACAATCTAATGCGGCGTCCTAACAACAAATTCCCCCCCGGCACGGGTCCATCTTCATGAATAGTATTTGCAGTCCAGGTTTGCAGGTTTGTCATGACACTCCAATTACCATCACCATTGTAGGCCTGTATCATCAAAGCTGTATTCTCATTGCCAGTAATCTGCCCCCGCCAACTGATATCAAATAAATTGGTCCCGGTCCAAAGTAGTTCACCAACAGTAATATCTGTTATTGTTATAAAGGAATTAGCAGGATCATTCACACCAGCAGCATCAACAACAGCCCAATCATCTACTGTGGACGCGGGGACCTTGCTTTTGAGCCATGCTTCTAAACCCAACCCACCAAAAGTGGCACTCTTACTAAGACCTAATCGACTCATGGGTGTACCTTGTTGGGAGTTTCCATTGTTACGTTGTGTGTATGTTGTGTCAGTTATATCTGTCAATTTTTGTGTGCTCATGCCACTTGTTGGGCTGCCTCCATTTGGTGCTTTGCTACACAAATGTAATTCAAATCTCCACAAATCAGTGTCTTGAAAATTGGATTGTGATATGCCTGTGTTATTATCATACACGTACGCATACTGAACATCACCACTTTCAGGGTACCACCTACCAGGTATTCTGGTGCAGTAATTATCTGAAGCATAATCATCTTCCATAGTGGTCCGAGTCCGTTGATATGTAGCTGTGTATTGAAACACCATCCGAGCGAACATGTTAAAACCCCATTGGTTATCCGAGTTATAATTGACATTAGTACCACGAGACATGTTGTTGTAATCATATGTGTCCCAACCTTTGCCCCACAGCCAGCCGATCATTGCGTTGTTTGTTCGGAACGCATATGATCTTGTAACACCGGCGTCTGAATGTGTACTGCCGGTTCGATCCCAGATCACAAAATAATCCATATATGAACCACCAATATAATTGGTTTGTGTTGCTGCACCACTCCTGTTCTCTCGGTTACGCTCATGTATGATATAATCACCGTTGCTTTTTTGTTGTCGTGAGGTGAGAGGGTTATATTCTGCCCAACTGCCGGGGAAAAGTCTACCCACAGAATTGACTTTGGATGTATCACCGGTATCTATAAAATCTGTGTATGTTGTGTCAGTGGATTCACTGTTCCTTCTGTTCCAACCAGTTGTTGTTGGAAACCAATCTGCAGCTCTTGTACCTTGGGTTCCCAATATATGTGGTGTTCTGTTGTTGTCTTGAGCATACAACCAATCTGTCTGAAAATTCCACTGCATGCTATAACCACCAGCAATATTCCACACACCATCCTTAGACCACTCTCCATCACTATTCACATCTATATCTACTATTGAACCAGCAGAATATACAGTCGGAAACTCGATACAAGTCCGGTTTCTCTCAGCGTGATTGAACACAGCAGATGCTATCGGTATACTCAATCCATTCGCAAATGTGTTCTGCCACACATCATTGGCATCGTAGCTTGATTGTATGTTTTTCCTAGTTGCTGTACCATTTTGACCAACACCTACTATACGTGAACGATTCTTAATATCAAGTGCATATAAACTAATGTTGTCCTTCACATCCGAGCTGGAGTTTGAACTCTCGCTCCCTACAAAGGTATCAGCCACACCACCTACTGTTGCTGTGCTGTGGTATGTTGTTACTGTTGGTTGAGTACCGTTTCTTGACCACTCTGCCAGGTCCGCGCCAGTCACACGCTTCACTGTACCGTCAGATGTAGTGAATAACAAAACATCATTGTTCGGGTCATATGGGCTCTCTTTTGTGACTTGTCCAGTGTAACTAAGACCTGGTATGTGATATATCCACCGAGTCTCTGGTTGTTGATAACCCACACCATCTGCTAAGTCTTGTATTCCTGAGTTTGTTGTGTATAGTTCGATTGGTGCGAACCATGAGCGACTACCATGTGATTGGATGAGTGCTCCGTTAGGAGTTGTGATGTTAAACCCACCCATGCCGTTATTACCTGCACTGCCATACCACCGGTAATTCTTAATGTAGTAATTGAAGTGACATACAAAACACTTGACAGGGCAGCTGTTTATGAACGCACTATTTATTGTTCCGCCAGCAGCTTTGTGTAGATGCATGTGTCTGAGACCTCCAATGAACAATGTGAGCCATGATGAGCCGTAATATGTACCACCACCCATGGCATATAGATCTGACACATGATTGTATAACATTCCACCATTAGGGTACCAGTTGTAAGCGGAGTGGGTCCATGCAATATTACCCGTGCCTCCGTCTTCCCACCAACTACCAACTGGTGCAAATATTTGATCGATCTCTGCATCTGTGAGTAGATTGTAGGCATTACCAGCGGTACTGGTTCCCCCAAAAAATACTGTTCCGTTGGTTAAAAAATTGTTACCATCGCGAGTCGAATCCGTCATCCTCCACCGGCTCAATGCCCAGCGTACCCAATTGCGTCTCATGGCTCCGTCAGTAGCTGCATCATAAAAATACTCACTTGATCGGTGACTCAATCCATAACCGTATGGCTGTAAACCAAAAGCATTAGTACCAGTAGCGTTTGCATCGTATGAGATGGTGGTTTGGTGGTGACTGCTGCTGGAATGCCCACCGTAATAATTGTTAGATCCATTGAGTGAACCACTGACCCAGCTATCACCATAATCATCACTCACCAGATTACCACCACCGTATCCTGCGTTGAGTTTTGTGTATAATCGAACTGTACCGTTTGGTAATCTAACCGATGACAGCGTGATGAGTGCATGTGTTGCTGCAATACCAGTCAACTTACATGTTGTCCAGTTTAAACCGTCCAGTGATCGACTCATAGAACCAAACAATGTATATGCAAACCATTGACTACTAAATTGACAGAAGTAAACACCTATGGGTGTTACGGGTGGAGCACCAGTGGGACTGAACTCAGGGGTTGTAACACTCTTGTTAGTTGCAAGTGTTATTGACTCTTCTACTATATAGCTTGTTGTTGTGGCAGATCCGATGTTTAAATTATTCGTTATAACATTACCACCTACTGTCAGATTTCCTGTCATTGTGTCACTAGTGTCACTTCTTAAAAATTGACTAGCTTGTAATGTACCAACTGTGTCAGCATCCAACCCACTACCGGAACCATCATTACCTGCATGAAAAATCTTATTCCCGCGGAAAGTCAAGCCGTTTGTTGTGTCGTTAGGAACAAGCTTCATCAGCTCACTGTAAGAGTTACCAGTATAACTAGTCCATCTAAAGAATTCATTATTATCATCCCGAATATTGAACTCCAATCGACTGTTTGTATCACCATCACCATTGTTGTAAAATTTGATACTAGCGCCATCTGAGTTCATAGACCAATTGACCCCACTATCCTTTTTGTATAAGTTTATACCATTTAAATTGAGCTCCAAACATTTATCCATGTCTGATTGGATGGATAATACACCTTTAAATTCATGTTTGTTCATGCGATTTTAACTGTACCACTACTGTTCCATAGTTGCCCTGGTGTGGATGGTTGAGAAGTAGGGAGATTATTCATCACTACATTGCTTAACATGTAACAATCCGCTGAAATATTTACAGATGTGTTTGTGATTGTCATTTTGTTGCTCCCTAATCTCACAAGGTGTAAATTGTGACTTGAATCTTTTCTCAGACCTGTTGTTGTACTAGTGACAAAACTATATTGAGGGTTATTATTCTCTCCGGCTAATATATTTCCTCCAGAACTCAACTCCAGTTTACTATCAATAAACAGAGTATCAACAGTGACCGCTGGTACTGACACATCATCCACATACAATGTACCATTGACCGTCAAATTCCCGGTAGTTGTGTCACTAGTGTCACTTCTTAAAAATTGACTAGCTTGTAATGTATCAACTGTGTCAGCATCCAATCCACTACCGGAACCATCATTACCTGCATGAAAAATCTTATTCCCGCGGAAAGTCAAGCCGTTTGTTGTGTCGTTAGGAACAAGCTTCATCAGCTCACTGTAAGAGTTACCAGTATAACTAGTCCATCTAAAGAATTCATTATTATCATCCCGAATATTGAACTCCAATCGACTGTTTGTATCACCATTACCATTGTTGTAAAATTTGATACTAGCGCCATCAGAGTTTGTGGACCACACAATTCCTTGTTCGGATTTATTGAATTGGATCACACCAGAACCGAATGTTGTGGTATTAGTACCGTCTGTTAACGTTATCTGATCTGTAAAAATATGTTCACTCATGTATTTAAAAAATGTGGTGATGTGATTGTGTTATTACCATGAACTGTGGTTAACTCTACATTAACGTAAACCATCTGCCCAGAGTTTGTTGTGTCGATCACACCGTTAAACTGTACCCCGTATCTCACAATACAGTTACCATAATTGTTATTATCTGGTGTCGTTGCCGTTGCTGTGGTACTATCAGCAAGGAAGCATGATTTGGATACAACACTCAAACCACCTAGATTTGATGTTAGTTTACTCTCATGATTCGTACCGTAGTCTCCATCAGACTCCCATGATAGAAACCCTTCGTCGACAATACATCCGTAAAATCGATTACCTGTACCGGAGCCGGAATCATTATACCTCTGGCTAAGCATCGTCACTTTGTAGTAACACCCTCCGGTGGATTGTAAACAAAAATTGAAATATTTAGTGAATGTGTTCGATGTGCCGGTGTGTGCAATCCCAAAGCTTCTGTGGAAAAACAACTTGTTACCAAACTGACCATCAAGAATCATTTCTGTCGCACCACCATCCACATTGTGACCATATGTGCGAATAGAATCACCAACAATAGAACCACCAACTCTCAGATCAACATCACCTCTAGCGGTGTGGTGTATTGTATTTGTTCCAGTATTATGTGTATGTTCATTTGTACCACTACTGTTTACAACATACGGTACATGCGCTGTATCTGTAGGAGACCAATACACATTCTCATCACCATATACATTAACTGAAAATTTCGCCGGCAGGCTATTACCTTGATTACTACCAGCAGTTCCATATGTGACATATAGATCAAATTTGTCATCCGAGGAGACTACACGCCACGTGACTCCTGTGTATCCACCAGTGCTTGTAGACATGTTGACACTCAAAGCATGGTTCGCTAGAATCTCTGCTAGTGTGTTCACTACCACATTACCGGTTGTACCCCACATGTGGATCTTGATGGCTGAGGCATATGATGTGCCAGTGATTCTCAACACTCGTGTTTCTGTTGCTTTTGTTAAAGTTTTTTGATGCTTGAATCTCCGCATCAATCCAACATCATTACCAATATTACCTTCATGCCACACTTCTTTGTTGTTGATTTTGATCTCAGTGCCTGATATAGTTGTTGTGTCTCTACCAGCCCATGCAGAAGCCCAGTTGTCTGGAGATGTATTTACTTGTATACCTTCCTCTGCATTGACATACAACCATTCATGTCCTAGATTATTCGCCTCCCACACATCAGACTCACCTACATTAATCTTGATACCATTGCGCGCACCACCCAATAAAGCACTCTTGCATCTAATCTCATCTGTACCAACATATCCTCTGAAGTCCGCACCACCGGTGCTAATGTTCAATTGATCCTTATCATTCATGCCATCCATGATGCTAAATCTCATGAATGAATTCAGTTTTGAATCATCAGCCGTCCAATCACTTGACCTACCAACAAAAATCTTACCGGCGGTGGGTTTGATTGTACCAGAGTTTCTAGCCAATCCAAAAAGCAAACGAGTTGATTGACCAGTACCAACAGTCTTGTCATAATTGGATATCAACAAGGCTTGATTATCGCCAGTGGAACTCTTATTAACATGAAAAGCAGCACCAGGATCTGTGGTACCAATACCAACACTACCAGCATTCACGCCATTTAAAATTAGAGGAAGTTCAGATCCTGCCTTGACAGACCTAATCCAAGCATATTCGTCCTCAGAATTAACCCCTATAGATAATCTATGATTTGCGGTGGCTGTCTGAACACTAATTATCTCATTATCCACACCCACTGCAGCGCTAGCGCCTTTAACCTCAAGTTTAACATCAGGACTCGTAGTACCAATACCTACGTTGCCGGTAGACGTGATACGCATTTTTTCTAAAGATACACTACTATCGGCAGCGTTCTTCCGGGTACCAAACGTCATAACACCTCCGTATTCACCAGAGGTTGGGTTCTCTTTAATAACACAAACAGACCCAAGGGTTGTAGGTGTATCTGCAGTATACTTACCCACAAATGATATACCACCACCAGCAACTCCGGAATCAAACTGGTCTGTACCCTCAATTACTACCGTGTGAGCACTATCCGGGAAAGAGGTGTCATTTGAGCCCTTAACATGTAGCGGGGTATACTCTGGATTTGTTGTACCAATACCTACGTTACCGTTGGCAGCGATTCGCATTCTTTCTACTGGTGTATAATTCGGTTCACTTCCTCCGAACTTCTCCTGTTGTATCCCGTGTTCAGTAGCAAATGACAGGTAAGATGATCTTTGTTGTTGAACCACATATCCTCCTTGTTTCCCTGCCGCAATGTATGCAGTTTCTATGGGGGTTGATATCGTGGCATCATCTCCAAATGACCAACCTATTCTTTGCTCGATCGATGTAGTATTATTGAGGTGTTGCCAAGAGAGATTCAATATAGTATCAGAAGTTTGAGATGTAGTTCCAATATCTAATTTCGAAGTAGGACTCGCAATACCAATACCCACATTGCCGTCGGAGAGGATTCGCATCTTCTCAGAAGCGCCGACATTAAACCTTACAGGGTGATTAGACCATGAACCAAATTGAACGTCACTATCACCTGCGTAAACTTTTGCCACAGGCCCACTATTATCTTCAACTTGAAATGCTGGCCCATCACCATAAATATGTAATTCGTCATCAGGACTCGTAGTACCAATACCTACGTTATTTGCTAGCAGGCAATCGCCTGCTAAATCGATCATGAAATCCGGATCTCCTTCCGCGTCATTCGCATCTCGAAAAAATCGCAAACCCTCATGAACTCCAGGAGCAGCTTGCCATTTAATCATCATGCTTCCAGTGTTGGTTGAATCATTGAACACAATTTTAGGGTTCGGAGAATCCATTTGAATCATCGGGATGGTTTCATGAGTTTCCCCTGTCACTAGATGTAACAAAGCACTAGGTGTGTCTGTTCCGATGCCTACTTTTGTTTTCTGCTCATGTGAGAAAAGTATTCTATTTTTGTTGTTACTCATTAAAATTATTCCTTGATTGTTGTTCTGATACGCCAATTTGGGTAAACTGTAGATGGTAAGACTTCTGGATCTGTTTGTTTGAATTTTAACGTGTGAGTTGTGCTGTTGTTTGGACAACTGTCCGTCTCATTTCCCTCCACATCAACCCAACACACATCTATATCATTACCATCCCTGGATGTACCACTAGAGAATTGACTACGAGCTGGTGGACTGATCTGTATACAATACACATAATCTGTTGGAGCGCTTCCGTTCCAACCAGTACCTTTGTACACATACAAATGTATTGGATCTTTATATTCACTCCGACCATTTGTGTTTGGGTTGGACCAACCCACGACTTCCATCACTACAAAATCTGCTGGTTTTATATCTGTGTCAAGAACATAATCACTCGATACCCACAATTTACCTTTAACAGTTGGTGCTTGTATGTCACCTTCAACCTGCACATCTCCATGACTATACAAGCTACCTACACCTACCCTGGCGTTTGGTGTACTAGAGACTGTGCTCCCATTTTTTGTGAACCGGAAATGGCCCTTGGAATTCAAGTTATTTGTAGCGGTAGGGTAATAACTGATATCACCCCATCCACTGTTTGTACCATTATATCTAATTGTACCAGAATAATCATTAACACCATAACCGCTTGTCAACTCACCATCCCCTAGAAACAATGAAATGGTGTTTTTAGGATGCTTGATGTGTAGTGGTGATCCAGTCGTAGCGTTACTGGTGCTATCAGCTTGTACTTCGACACTACCTGACCGGAAAACCGTCAACGTGTCACCGCCATTATCAGTCGATATAACATAACGCTCATTCGCACTATCATTATCAAAACGTGTTCTGAACAATTCACTCCCTTGAGAGTTCTGAAAGCTTATGAAACTGTCATTATACCCACCAGATCCAGACCCCATGCGTAGTGTCATACCAACATTCGTACTGGCACCTGCATCAATCTCCAGCATGTTGTCCGGTGTGACTGTACCAATACCTACCCTACCATTGGAGATAAACATTGTATGTTTTGTACTCTGCGCTCCATTTGTGGTAGAAAAACGTAACGCAGGTTCAGCGTCTCCAGCTGAACCAGTCATGATTAATGAAATGTCACCCGTCCTATTATTAATATCCTCTCCAGAAATACTATTTAAAGTGATTCCATCGACTTGTCCTCCAGGAGTTGTTTTTTGTATTAAAAAGTTTGCAGAGCTTGAATTTGCTACATGTAGATTATAAACAGGATTCGCAGTACCGATACCCACATTACCTTCTAGATCGATTAGCATCTCCGGTTCTGCTGGATCGGTTCTAAAAAATCTCAAACCAGAATTAGTACTCTCACTCGCCTGCCATTGTATATTCATGTTACCAACATTAGTATTATCTACAAATTGTATAGATGGGTTAGGTGATTCTATTACAAATATTGGATCTGTATCAGTTGGTGTGTTTGTTGAGAGACGTAACTTACCAGTAGGTAGCAATGACATGTGCTCAACACCTTGTGTAAAGAACCGCAAGGTGTCATCATCGTTACCGTCTGATATTTCCGCAGATATGTATGTGTCTTTATCCGAATCCATTATTGATTCGAGATTAAACCAAACATTATTTTTACCAAAACCTTCAATCTTATTTGTTTCGTTATTGAATCTTATGAAACCACGCTGTGTTTGTGTCGGGGCTAGTGGGCGTTGTATCGTCGAACCTCGAGGTAACATTATAGCGTCAGTTGTATTTACATGTAGAGAGACTAGAGGATTAGATGTATTGATGCCTATTCTACCATTACTTTTTAGTGTTGTAATATCTTGTGTACCATCAGATAGAATTAAATCGAAATCATCTGAAATATAAACACGCTTTTTATCTGTCAGATCCACAACATGTAAAAGGTCATGATTGGTAATACCTGTGTATGTCTGCTTCACAGTGAGTGATGCATCAACACTACCTATAGTGTTTACACCAACATGTTTGTTGAAATTCCAATTATCTGTGCTGGCGATATATTTTATCACAGCCTCTGAACCCTCTACCCTAATACCAGAATTGTTAGCTTGTGTGTTATTTGTGCTACCTCTTGATAGATTAATTATTTTACCGCTAACAGAAATACTTGTACTATTGACTGTTGTCATCTCACCATCAACTTGCAGATTACCTAGAATAGTAACCCTCCCGGTAATGTCCCCGAAACCCTCAGGGTCAATGACTAGCTCACTAGGTCCAAAGAGCGTACCACTCAACGTTGCGTTGTTAACAATGATATCCGCTTCTGGTTGAAGTGCAGAATCAGCTAAAGCGCCTTGAGCAGCTGTTGCATAAGCTCCATTTTGTACATCTCTAATTGTACCAACATCGTTTTGCTCAAAAGTTTCATTACCAATGTATAACGTTTCAGCTATGTATGCACTTTTATATTTGTTGTTTTGTGTGCCAACGCTTATAGAGTTGTTTTGACTAGGATAAAGTGAAACGTCATGTATCATATCACCACTGAGTCTCAATGTACCTAAAATGTATACATCTTCAGCTTTGATATCAGATTCAAAAACCGCATCACCTGTACCACTAACAACGAGAGATCGATCGTTGGTACTAATAGTAGCTGAACCATCTAATGAAGAACTTCCAGAAGCTTGTAGATCCCCCGGCACATAGCTGTCAGTTATGCCGTAACCTGCAAGTGTAGTTGGTAGATTCCATATATCTGTTGTGAAGTCAACTGTACCAGGCTGTAGAGCAGTGTTTGCTAAACTCGCAGCATCTCTAGCCTCGATTATATTAGTCGATGTGAAGTCAAAATCACCAAAATGTATTTTAGGACTGGAACCGTCCAGATGATCTGCGAGATAAATATCTCGAAATCGCTTATCTAATGACCCTAAATCATGTACACCGGACTCAATCGGCATGAGATCTCCAGAAAATTCAATATTCCCAACAATCCGGAAATTATCCTTTGTTACATTCTTGCTGACGCTCATCATAATTATTTATCAAACGAGCGGGTGTTTTACTCGTAATCAGCTAGATTCTAACGCGTCAATTCTAGACTTAAGTTGATCAATTACATTCTGCTGTTCTTTAATAGCAGCAACTAATAATGGAACAAGTTTACTTTGATCAATACCTTGATATTCTGTACCATCTTTCTCTCCAGAAACAGCTTCTGGTACAACATTTTGAACTTCATGTGCAAGAAAACCATCAACTGTTGTGTTTTTATCAGACTTAAAATTAAATTTATACGCTGGTAGTTGCTTGATCCTCGCGATAGCATCCGTAATAGGTGTTACATTCTCTTTTAATCTATAATCAGATGTAGTTAAATATGATGTAGAAGTCGCAGTCCTGCGTATGTATCCTACTGGTGTTGAGTTGTACTCAAATGATAAAATCGTATCATCTGTTGATGATGTGTCAAATATAAGACTACCATCAATGTAACCATCACCTGTTATGTTAAGCTTATAGTTATTACCCAAGTGTGTATTACCGATACATAAAGAATCTTCAATCGAAACAAAATGTCTAGCAGTACCTACAACTTCACCATCTCCGTCTAAATCATATTTATTTTTAAAGTGTGTTATAAACTCTACAGTCTCTCCTATTTGAGTGACGGGTACATCTCTCGGCTCAATAGACATTATTCCTTCAAATCCTGCTAAATTATCACTGTTGTGTATTTTCAAACCACTATTACTAGCATCTGATCCTATTGTTAGTGTGTCTTTTGAAATTATATTAGATACTGGTTTATTGAAACTCCAGCTATCAGAACCAGCCTGGTATGTTAAACTAGCATCTGAACCTTCTACTATAACGCCTGATCCATTACTTGATGCTGCGTCAGTTGCACCCTGTGATAATATTAATTGTTTATCAGCCGTTGATACCGAAACACTATTGATTGTTGTAGTGGTACCATCAACTTGTAAATCACCTAAAATTAAAACCTTACCAGATACATCACCATGTACAGCAGGATCTAGAGTTAGAGTAGCTGGACCTTTGAGTGTCCCAGCTAATTCAATATCATTGAATGTAACGCTCGAGTTTATCTGTGCTGAGTTATCCGCTAATATACCTTGTTGTAATGTAGCTGCCTCACCCGGTTGTAAGGCTGAATCTGCCTTTACACCCTGATCGAAGGTTGCTGCATCTGTTATTCCGTATCCACCTAGTGTTGTTGGGTGTGTTACAACATCATTAGTAAAGTGTACTCCTCCTGGTTGTAAGGCTGAATCTGCCTTTACACCTTGTGTGAACGTAGCTGCATCTGTTATTCCGTATCCACCTAGTGTTGTTGGTGTGGTGATTACCATACTCCAGTCAATATTTTCTCCTCGTTGTACAGCATTGTCTGCATTAATACCCTGTGCTGCTAATGCATATTTACCAGCTCTTGCCGATTTTACTTCTTGTACATCTTCAATACTAAAATTCAAATCACCTATCCAAACACTCTTAAAACCAGAACCAGTCTCTCCGATGTCAATCGTGTTATGATCACTAGGTAATATATCGCCACTGACTTGTATTTTATCGATACTCAACCCTAGTGCTGTCTCTGCACCATTACCTGTCTCAATTTTCTTTATTGTTGAACTGATACCTTGATTATCATCACCTATTTGCAAGAGATTTATGTAAGTATTCGCGACTGTTTTTCCCATTAGTGTACTCATATTATATTAATATTTATCATTCTGGTGGCCAAGGCTCTTCCGGTCCTGGAAAAAATCCGTTATCAGAGAGTGACTGCCATTGTGTGTCAAGTGTTTCCCAGTTTGTATCAATACCATGATCCCACATTCTTGATCTCAAGAAATCCTCATTATCATACTTATCTATGATACCATCACCATCAGTATCGGATTCATCTCTATTGTGATAATGATCTGCATCCGCGTAATCCGGTATGTTATCCTCATCATCATCATCATCCGGATCGAATGCATCTATAACTGTGTCTGCATCTGTATCAGGTGCAGTCTTTTCCGTTAAAGGTTTGCTAAGTGTTTGTGGTATTGCATCGATTGTTTGTACTGGTCGTAAGCCTTCTAAACCTAACGCACAATCATCACCAATCTGAGCAACATTCTCACCGTGTATCGTTCTGACATCATGCTCATAATCTTCAGGAGTGTCCCAAAGTCTAATAGCTCTCATTCTACCATTGATCGAAAGATATAAGAACTCACTTGTAGCACTTATTGGACCAGTCAAATTGTTGCTGTCATAAATTGTTACATTATCAAAACGTATATCACCTGCAAACGCAACCGTTGAATCTGGATATAATGCCATAGCTGAACAACCAGCTGTATAAAATGCCATTCTATCACTATCACCATAATTATTACTCTCAGCATCAACGTCTATATATGTATCACCATCAGTATCACCAATACTAGTGAAACTGGCCCATTGATCGAGATGATCTAAATATCCTTCATACCTATTAACCTCACTGTTCCATCTTATAGAACCAGTCTTGTTAACTCTAGTACTTGAATCACCAGATGTAACCATCACCGCGCCATCTTTATCACCAGCAGCGAATTGTACATTACCGTGATAAACATGTAATTTCTCAGCCGGGTTATTTGTACCAATACCTACAAATGCTGTATCTCCATCAATAAATAGTGTTGATTCATCAGAAGGGTTCTGAACTCTAAGATTGATTGCATCTGCTGCATCACCTATAATGATAATATCATCTTGAGCAGGATACTCATTAAATGATATCATATTCAGATCATGACAAACAAATTGCATTTGATCCGGTTGAAATCTAATGTACGTGTTCTCGTCATCAATATGTCCAATATCACTCTCGATCAGCACATTACCACCACGCTGTCGAAAGTTACCGTTATGCATCTCAAAGTCACCATCATTGATAACCATCTTTTGATATTCAGCGCGGAACTTACTCGCTGTTAATGAATATATAAAAGCTTCATCCGCACTCAAGCTACCATGCATCACAGTATCACCTGTAATATCAACATCAGGGAACATATAATCATCAACCTTATCTACAAAACCAGGCGCACCTGCGTCGTGTATACCGGTTGGTGTACCCTTTATTATTAAGCCGGCTCCGCGATGATCTGATTTACCACTTAATGTAGTAACACCCAATACATCTAAATCACTTGATGCACTTAAATCATGTGTGAAGATTGTGTGCCACTCCTTATCCGCTGTACCTAGATTATAAGTTTCAGTGGAATCTGGTATTATATTACTATCAACATCTGCATGAAATATGACATTGTCTGTATCTTTGTCACCCACATTGATCACCCCATCAACACCAGCACTTAGATATGTATCACCATCAACCCTTAAGTCACCTTTGATATGTAGGTTACTATTGAATGTAATATCATCCTCTACAGCGAGTGTACCGCTCAAGAATGTGTTACCGGAGACTGTCAAGTCACTATGCAATGTTGCATTCTCCTTGACATCGACGGTTCCACTCAGAGTTGTATCACCAAGTGTTAGTTGCTCTCCGCTCAAGAATGTGTTACCAGAGACTGTCAAGTCGCTATGCAATGTTGTATTCTCTTTAACATCTAATGAACCACTCAGAGTTGTATCACCAAGTGTTAGTTGCTCTCCGCTCAAGAATGTGTTACCAGACAAGAATGTGTTACCTGAGACTGTCAAGTCGCTATGCAATGTAGTATTCTCTTTAACATCTAATGAGCCACTCAGAGTTGTATCACCAAGCGTTACAAGAGTATCATTAATTACAACATCCTGTACAGTACCACGACCACTGACATTTAGATCACTATCTATATATACGTCGCGAGTTGCACTAACACTTTGTATATACAACTGTCTCCATTGTTGTTTAGTTGTACCAATATCAAATGTCACATCAGTATTCGGAACGATGTTACTATCGATATCTGAATGAAATACAACATTGTCCGTACTAACATCACCGATGTTTATTACACCATCTGTACCAGCACTCAGGTATGTGTTACCATCAACTCTCAAGTCACCTTTAATGTGTAAATCTCCAGTTATTGTATCACCACTAACGTTAACAAATGTGTTACGATTATAGTTCGTGTTGTTTGTGGCACTATCACTATTAACAAAACTATAAACACTATCCCATTGAACACGTTGTAGTGACGTTACAAACTTGTGTGCTGTATTAGTATCATCTAGATCATCCGGGTTCAATATAATTTGATAACCATTCTTGCCATTGACCGAAAATACATAATCTGTAGGAGTAGTAACTTTAACAAAACCAGAGAATGTATCAGTATTACCTGGATTGCCAGAATTGTCAGTCCATATACCTGCTGGATTATCAACAGCAGCAATCAGCGTATGTGGGGGTGTTGTAACAATAACTACATCCCCTCTCTCGATATTAACATCACCATAACTCGAGGAATTATCACACAATAACTCCACTCCCGTTGCGTTACCTACGGTGTATATTTCAGATATACTGAGATTCGGTATCTGACTCTCTAGAACTTTACCCTCTGCATCCAACACCGCGTAACCTTGACCAGTACCGCTAGTTGTATTAACAAAATTATAAACACTATCCCAAGTCGCGCTGGTCGTTAACACACTATTATGAGTACTATTCCAATCACCACTTGTGGTTAGCACACTGTTATGTGTACTGTCCCAGTTGGCACTCGTAACAAGAACACTTACATGTGTACTGTCCCAGTTGGCACTTGTTGTTAACACACTGTTGTGAGTACTGTCCCAATCACCACTTGTAGCATGAACACTACTATGAGTACTGTCCCAATCACCACTTGTAGTATTAACACTTACATGCGTACTGTCCCAGTTGGCACTAGTTGTTAACACACTGTTGTGAGTACTGTCCCAATTGCTACTAGTAGTTAGCACGCTGTTATGTGTACTGTCCCAATTGGCACTAGTAGCACAAACGCTATTGTATGTACTGTCCCAATCACCACTAGTAGCCAACACGCTGTCGTATGTACTGTCCCAATCACCACTTGTAGCTAAGACACTATCATATGTACTGTCCCAATTGGCACTAGTAGCACAAACGCTATCGTATGTACTGTCCCATTCACCACTAGTTGTTAACACACTGTTATGTGTACTGTCCCAATTAGCGCTGGTCGTTAACACACTATTGTATGTACTGTCCCAATCACCACTTGTAGCTAAGACACTATCATATGTACTGTCC
>ERZ1046876.370-NODE-370-length-35588-cov-6.599274_pt1 | contig 35588 bp, 30 predicted proteins | sample MGYA00383094_ERZ1046876 | MGnify/ENA primary metagenome ERZ1046876 (study PRJEB29581, sample SAMEA5548364) | metagenome | biome: marine; feature: coastal; material: water | depth 50 m | study: Short-term variability in the microbial, nano- and picoplankton...
CCTCGAGATCAGCAGAGGCAGCATCTTCTGGATACTCGATAGTCTTCCACAATTCGGACCCGTGAACTCCGTCGCTGGCTCTGAAATAGAGCGTGTTGCCGACTGCAGTTAGTCTGTAAGAAGAACTGCCACTTGAGCCTGGACGGATATCCTTGACCATTATTGTTCCATTAGTGGTTCCATCACTCTTCCATAATTCGGACCCGTGAACTCCGTCGCTGGCTCTGAAATAGAGCGTGTTGCCGACTACAGTTAACTGATCAGCATAACTGCTAGGAGAACCTGAAAAGATATCCTTGACCATTACTGTGCCAGCATCAGTACCATCACTCTTCCATAATTCGGACCCGCTAGAACCGTTATCCGCTGAGAAATAGAGCGTGTTACCGTCTACAGTTAGGTGCATAGGAATACTGGCACTTGCGCCTGGATAGATATCCTTGACCATTACTGTGCCAGCAGTGGTTCCGTCACTCTTCCATATCTCCTTCCCATTAATGCCGTCATTCGCTACGAAATAGAACCAGTAAATGCCGACTCCAGTTATTTCCTCAGGCGAACCACTACTTGAACCTGAAAAGATATCCCTTACCATTACTGTGCCGGCAGTGGTTCCGTCACTCTTCCACAATTCGTCTCCGTTGCTTCCGTCATTCGCTCTGAAATAGAGAGTATTGCCTACGACTGTGAGTTCGGATGGATTACTGTCACCATTCCAGTTACTCCCGGTGTTGATGTTTTTGACCATCACAGTGCCGGCAGTGGTTCCGTCACTCTTCCATAATTCAACTCCGTCCGACACATTGTCGCCGTCGAGGTCATATGATTCTGCTTGGAAGTAGAGTATATTTCCTATCGAGACCATCTCTTTGGGATTACCATCTCCCGGGCCAGGAGAACCAGTCCAGATATTTTTCACCATTACAGTTCCATTAACAGTACCATCAGATTTCCACAGTTCTCTACCAACACTGTCTTTAGCACTGAAATAAAGAGTACTTCCAACAGCCTTGAGTTCTTCGGGAGAACTGCTACCATTTCCAGCAACAATGTCCTTGACCATTACTGTGCCAGCATCAGTACCATCACTCTTCCATAATTCGGACCCGCTAGAACCGTCATCCGCTGAGAAATAGAGCGTGTTGCCGACTGCAGTTAGGTGGGTAGGATTACTGCTACTTGTACCTGAAAAGATATCCTTGACCATTACTGTGCCAGCAGCAGTCCCATCACTCTTCCATAGTTCGTGTCCAGAAGACTCGTTATCTGCACAACAGCTTACGAAAAAGATGGTGTTATTGATAGATATCCACTCACTAGCGAAAAATGTACCGGTGGAACCGTTGGTGATATCCTTAACCATAATGGCAGTTTCAATCATACCTCCTGTGTATTCTATTTCGGTTTCCACCGGCAATTCGGGGTTGTATGGAACAATACACAAGAGCAGTATAATGACCATAGTGAGCGGCACGAGCAAGGTAGCAGCAGAGTGTGAAGACCTGTCTGACATGTTTAATCGTTGAACTCACCAATAGATGAAGACTTCTGATTTAGATATTTAAGAAATAAAGAATCTGGATAATTAACTTACTGCGGTGAGCGCCCTCTTAGGCGCAACCATGTTTCACTGGTAAATGTGAGAACATAAACCGAAGCAAGCCATAGAGTTGGCCGTTGCCAGATATCGACACCTTGTATCAAAATAACACAGAGCCAAGTCAATGTTAGCAGATCCAATAGCCATCGCATCGCAGCTAGAATCTGTTTACTGTTAGATTGCATCTCAGTGAGTTCGGAATCAGTAATTAGCGCGGTAATACCTTTCAATTTAGCGAGAGCAGTACCCCCCTTCCATTGCATTTTTCCTAGTTTGAAATGATTAAACCAGTCGATCAGGATGAAGAGAGTCACCCAAACCAAAACAACTTCCAAAAAGGCTTCTGCGCCAAACAAATTCAAACCATTAAGAGACCAAATTAGGAGCCCCCATAGCCAACCAGCAATAACCAACTGCGTCATTCTTGCGAAACGCGAAATTTTACGTAACAGTTCAGCATCATGCCCTAAGAAAAGTTCGAGCGAAATAATAAGTGCAACCACTGAAGTCAGAATAAAACCGCCAGCGAGCCACCACCAATCCAAATCACTGTCTCGCCAACCGATTAACAACGCTACCAACGTCCATCCCAAAATGACTGCAGTAGACGCATTGGTTGCAGCCTGCATTACATACAATGGATCTTTTCCGTCTTTGAGAACGCCAAGCCCACCCATCAATCGAACTTCAAAGGCAGAATCATCGACGACTCCTTGAGCCGCCGCAACCATCCCCCCCACCGATTTCAATCGGGCAGATTCAACAAAGCCAGCAGGGGAATCATCATCGCTATCACTACCATTACCGCTAACAGCAGCAACAGCAGCACCCTTTCCTCTCGATTTTGTTTTACCAGAAGAGCGAGCCTTAGCCCAAGCACGAATTTCATCACTAGTGACGTCTTCTACTTGGTCTTCATTCAGAGGAGGACCATGGTCGGTGTATAGCCAACGGCATTGAATTGGAACAGGAGCGGGGTCGACATCAGGGGCAACCATCTGAAATTGCCCAGGGCCTAGAGTGGGCAGTTGGGCTACGAAATCCAAATCTCCTCCACTTTCCTTGAGTAGGTGACGAACCTTTTCGACATCTTGCGGTTGGGTAAAACGGCCGATAAAAGTGGTATTTGCTTGAGCGAGAATCTTGTAATCGACGTCACTAACATTTTGTGTAGCAAGAACGCAGGCAACGCCATATTTTCTCGCTTGTTTGAATATGAGTTTAATCAGATCTTTTGCCGGAGGATTACGGGGATATGGAGGCAGGTATGGCGCGACCTCGTCCATAAAAAATAACAATTTAAGCTCATTTTCCGCAGGTTGCTGAGTGAGCATCCACCCGTATAATTCACGGGCTAACTCCTGTACAAAATATTGCTTCTGAGCCTCATCTTGAATCGTATTGAGATAGACGATATTCATCGGTACCTTTCCAGGCATTGCCGGTTGACAAAACGAATCGATATCAATTGGAACTCCACTGGAAAAGAGTAGTTGATTTACTCCACTCGAAAAAGCGGAAAGTCGTCTGGCTAAATCGTTACGAGTGCTTTTTGGCAACATGTCGTCATAATTGCGTAAACCGTGTTCGGAGGCGACGATATCCCACGACACCATTTCTTCACGGTCTTCTTCATCTTCAGCAAAACACTCTGGATGAAGGACTCGCATAAAATTATCATGAGGGTCTCGAACAACTTTTGCCAGACCTTGAAAATCGCCGACATCTAAGCCTAATCTCGTACCGTGAACCAGTACTTCATACAGAAATGGTTTGACGACTTTACCTTGCGTCTTTTCAACATCAAATCCTGCTAGGTTTGAGAAACCGGCAGCGACCATATCCCACGCAGTAATCGCTTCTTCAGCATCAAGTCCGGGGGGCGGCGAGCGAAAAGGATCGATACACAAAGGCAGGCCCTTGGAACGTAGAGGCGTCCAAATCCTAACTTCGATTTTTTCTTTTAATTTTTTCATACGCTCTACATCGCCATCGTTTTCCAACAGGTCGTTTTCATCAATACTCAAAGCCAAACGAGCAAGATCTCCCTGAGGGTCAATAATTAGCGAAGGTATTCCAGCAAGAGCGGCTTCTTCGATAAGCGCCTTTGCCATTACCGTTTTACCACTACCAGTAGAACCGAGCATCGCTGCGTGACGAGCAAGAACCATTGGGTCAATATCTATTCTTGAACCATCGTCTCGCCTAGTTCCCAGCAACATACCCTTGGCTTTCTTGTGCTTTTTTTTCGACTTCGGCTTCTCTAGAATGTCATCGACGAGCCCACCCAAATCAGGCGAAGACACGTCGGACATAGGGTTGCGAGGTAAGCGTGCCCTCTTGATGATGACGCAAATAATCCAGTTAACGGGCAGACTCAAGACTCATGCCTGCTTGGCCGTAACATGCAACGCATCCCACTGGCGCAGCCGGCCTGGGACGAAGCAATGCGCGAAGCGGCATTGAAAGTCCTCGACTCTGGCCGATGGGTAAAAGGTCCAGAAAATCAGGCATTCGCCGAAGAGTTTGCGTATTGGTGCGGAGCGATTGCCGCCACCCCTTGCCACAACGGCAGTGCAGCTTTGATTGCGGCTTTGCGCATACTTTCAATCGGCCCCGGAGACGAAGTAATCGTACCGTCTCTAACATTCATTGCAACAGCTACAGCGGTTTCTTTGGTTGGAGCAACTCCAGTATTCGTGGATGTCGAGAGAGATTACTGGTGCATCGACCCAGTAGAAACAGAAGCAGCAATCAATAAAAAAACCAAGGCCGTAATCGGAGTCCATCTATTTGGTCAAGCATTCTCCCCGCATCTTAGGGAAATATGTGATGCTAACAATATTGCCTTAATCGAGGACGCAGCACAGGCACACGGGACAGAATTAGAAGGCAAAAGAGCAGGATCTATCGGAGATATTGCCTGTTTCTCATTTTTCCCATCGAAGAATATGGCGGTCGGCGGCGAGGGAGGAATGATAACAACAACTCGCCCCGATTTGGCAGAAAAAATGCTTAGATTTGTCAATCATGGTAGAAATGACGTACTTGAATCCGTTGAATTAGCCACTAATTTACGGATGTCAGAAGTCCAAGCAGCAATCGGGAGAGTCCAGCTAAAAGCAATCGACGAATGGATAAGCAAACGCAGAAAAAATGCAACAGAGATTAATCAAGGGACAAAAATCAGACCCAACAGTCAACACTCCTGGCACCAATATTGTATCTTAAGCGAAAACCCCGGGGCATTGATAAACAAATTATCATCTGCAGAAATCGACTCTAAAATTTACTATTCGACACCTTGCCACAGACAGGCGGTATTTGCAAACCATCACCAGCATGACACTATACTGCCTGTAACTGACGACATAGCATCTCGGCTAGTAGCGGTTCCAGTTCATCCTGGTTTGAACCAAGAAGAAGTCGAGAGAATAGTCACAACTTTGTCATCTGCGAAAGAGACCAATTAGACCAAGAATTATCACCGGTTATTTCTTCTCCTAACCAGTCCGGTAATTGCACTAATTGATCTTCAGTATCGAGTTCTACTTCGGCAATAATAAGGCCACTGTGCACTCCTTCGAACTCATCTACCTCCCATAATAAACCATCAACTCCTCTCCACAGGAACCTGGTTTTTTCTATACTAGAGACAATTCCATCTTTCTCTATACCGTCGAATTCATCTTGACTTATTTTCCATTCTAATTCGACAGCAGCAGCACCATCTCTTCTCCCTTTTCCAGTCAGAAAACATCCTCTATCTGATGAACGTATACGCCAAATGTGAATCATGGAAACATCGATATCATTCGGAATTAGATGAGATACAATTTCTTTTGTGACGTAGAACTGTTTGATTTGAAACGAATCGCCATGCCAGACTTTATTTTGTGAAGGAGAGATTAGAAATCGTCGTTCAATCTCTATGCCCATGCCTCTCTCAGTAAGCCACATTTGATAGTTAATTCGTCAAATCATCTAACCGCAAACCGATTATATGTGATTACAATAGCACAACTGATGAAGGCTACAGAAATCCCTTTCCGAAGTGTTTCTCTTGGTATATTATTGGCCCTGAATATGCTTTTGGCGGGCTGCACCTCGCTCTTTGATGAATCCGGAACATCTGATAATACCGATAACAATGAGCTAAAAGAGGACACAACATCGATATCGAGGTCTTTAGGAACTCCTGAACTAATTGGTTTTGATAATTGTGAAGACCTTGGGTCTTCGATAAAGGAAACAATATTTCACGAATACGAAGTACAATTACAACAGTCAGTCGAGGAAGTGTACAATTATTGGGGTGGCGGTTTTGATGATGATGCTGTGATGATGGATGGCGCAGAAAGTGCAACTTCTGCTGATATGGACGCCGGACAGTCATCCCAGACAAACACCCCTACTGCAAGAAAAGAGGGAGAGGATTTTTCGGGAACCAATAACCAAGAAGAAGGCGTTGATGAAGCAGACTTCGTCAAAACCGATGGCTACCATATTTACTATCTCAACAGTAAAACCTTGCATATCCTGAACACAAGCATCATTGGAAATGTTACTTTAGATAGTGAGATGCTAATCGAAGGAACGCCTCAAGCAATGATGCTCGATGGCAACAGATTAGTCGTTATTTCTTCTGTATCCTCTTGGAACTTGGAATCAGGGCACCCCATGCGTGATGCTTTGGGCTGGGAGGGTAAATGGAATGAATGGCGAACAAATACCCTGACTAAATTCACGGTAATCGACATTACAAACCGCTCCAACCCAGTTGAAACCCGAGAACTCTACATCGAGGGCTACTATAACACGGCTCGCGAGGTTAACGGAACAGTACGAACAGTAACCTATGCATGGCTCAATATTCCAGGCCTGAGGAGTTGGTATAATCTTCCTGATGGTTATTATCAGTTAGAACAAAAAGACCCTCTACGTAAAGAATTACGGCAAACTGCTGCAAATGCAGTAATACAATCGAACCGAGAAATACTAGATGCAATGACCGACTCAGAAATCCTTCCACGCATCTATGAACGGTCTGGAGACGTGATTACTACACACGGATTAGACAAAGACGAATGTGATGATTTTGCGGCTCCAATCGGCTCTAGTAACCGCGGCTTCATATCGATATTCACTCTTGATTTGGAATCGGAGGAATTAGCCTTTGAAGCCGATCATATCCTTGGCAATCACCCATTGGTTTATTCAAGCGAAGATACGATGATAATTACTGAAAACAGTTGGGATTGGTGGTGGTTCTGGGGCAATTCAAACAACGACGAAGCCACAAATATCCATACATTTGATATTAGCCAAGAAGGCGATACAACCTATCGTGGTTCAGGTAGAGTTAATGGCACAATCCTTAATCAATTTTCAATATCTGAATACGAGGGTAAAGTTAGGGTTGCAACCACGACTGGTCAATGGGGACAATGGTGGCTTGGAGATGAAATTGAGCCAATGGAAAACCATGTTGTCGTATTAGAGCCTCAAGCTGGGGTAATGGGCAAACAAGCACTGAACGAAATTGGAAGAGTCGACGGTATTGCGATAGGCGAGAACATCTGGTCGTGTCGTTTTGACGGAGACATGGCTTATGTTGTAACCTTCCTGAATATGGACCCCCTCTGGACAATCGACCTTTCGGATCCAACCAATCCAGTAATCCTTGGCGAGCTTGAAGTCCCAGGTGTTTCGACATACATCCATCCTCTTTCAGATGATACGTTGCTAACAATTGGACTAGGACCTGCAGACGTAGAAACCGGACTTGGACTAGACTGGTCGAAAGTTCAAATCTCTCTGTTCAATGTTTCGGACCCAACAATTCCAACTAGAAGTGCGGTACTGAACGCATCACCACTTCTAGATCCCAATGAACAAGGCTGGAGTTGGTCATGGTCAGAAGCGACATATGAGCACAAAGCATTCCAATATTGGAATGGCCAATTAGCGATTCCACTTTCGACCTATCGCTATGATTACAATCAAAACGATTGGAGTTATGAATTTGTATCTAAACTAGTAATAGTCGACGTAGGAGAAGATAGTTTGACCATTAATGGAACGATAGACCATTCTGATTTCTACGACCGTGGCGACAATCATTACTATTGGGGGGAATACAATGTCAGGCGCTCAATTTTCATGGGCGATTACATCTATGCGATTTCTGCTGGTGGAGTTACAGCAACTAATCTGACTACGATGGAACAATCGTCCGCGGTAGAATTAACGCCAGAATCTTATTACAATTATTATTACTATGAAGACGTTGCAGTTGGAGATGGAGATGGAGTAGAAACCGAATCTTCCGAAACCGATGACTCAGATGGGTCAGATGGGTCAGATAGTTCATCTGGAAGCCCACCTAGTAATTGATTACGAGAATTACCTAAATCGTGTCAAGGACTAAAACCTGTAATGAAAGCATTCTTGTCAAGTACAGGCGAGGCAATGTCATGCGAAGTGCTACTTTCATGCTCGGACTGCTGCTCATCGCAGGGGTTTCCAGCGGCGTAAGTGCGCAACCTCCAGAATCATCACAGGAGGATGCGTGGCCAGGCGAGCCAGTAGACAATCATGTACATCTCACATGGGCTACACTCACTCTTGAAGTCAACGAATGGGCAGATGACAACCCAGATATTGTTGATCTGACAAGTACAGGTGAATCTGAACTTGGAAAGACACTGTGGGTAGTCAGGCTATCCGACTGGTCTATGGAAACAAAAGTTAACGGTAGTACAAAAGAAATCATCTATATCGATGGTGGCCACCATGGTAACGAATACTTGGGCACCGCTTTAGCATGGCTGACGGCAAAATGGTACATCAACGGCTGGAATGACGGCAACGAAGAAGCAATTCAAGTATTACAAAACTCAGAGATTCACATCCTAATAATGCTTAATCCAGATGGCAATGATATCGACACACGTTGGAATATCAATCAGGTAGATCTTAATCGAAACTATGACCATTACTGGAATACATGCCCAACAACTCAACCAGGAAGCAGCGCATTTAGTGAATCTGAAACTCTCTCAAATTCAAATTATATGAATTCAGAAGTCTCCGACGCGGACCTCTATGTCACAATGCATACCGGTGTTTGGATCATGCTCTATCCGTGGGGCAAGTGGCCTGAACAACCAGCTGATTGGGAATTGTTCCACTTCATTAGAGATGATGTCCATGAAAGCGTTTCAGACATCCCAATCCAAAACGCGAATCAAGGACTTTATCCAAATTGTGGAACCAGTAGGGACTATGGATACGGCGTGATGGGATTCCCTACATTTACATTCGAAACCGACGATGAACAATTTGTACCTGGCACATTCGAATCATTACATGATAGATTAGGCGAAGAAATGGACGTCATGAGATATCTAATCAACAATATTTGGTATTGGCGCGCCCGTTTGGTTGTCGACGAATTCAAAATGGCTGGCAGCGATATAACTTACACTATCAGTAATCTTGGCCATGCAAGTACTATGAACGCAACCCTCCAATACATAGATGGCGACAACATCCTTTGGGAATCAAATAATTTTACAGTTAATGCTACAGAATCAGTAACTGCAACCACAGGCGGCTTTGGTTATGAAGGTGGAGAATGGCGACTTTCGTATCAAAAGCGAGTGGTAAACTCATCACAATGGGTTAATGAATCCGTAAATTCAACACCAACAATTATCGCTTCAGTAGATGATGGGTTTTTCCTAGATGGCTCTGGCGTATTTGATCCTTCTACGGTAATAATGTCTATTCTATGTCTGTCGATACTAGGGCGAAAACGCAAGGTAGAGGAACTTTCAACCGAAGAGAGTATTGATTTATCTAATTGATAGGAGTAAATATCGGGGTGAAATTATGCGAACAGCACTTCTTTTACTCGGTTTTGACAGAGTCGATTATTTCGCTAAGACATTAACCAGTCTTGCAGCTAATCCCGAGGCTCATGAGCACGACCTTCACCTCTATCTCGACGGTGGCCCGAAAGCCCGCCAGGATGATTTGATAAAATTGGTCGAACAAAGCAATTTTGCTAACCCAACCATCGTTCAAAGAGATTCTAATTGGGGGGTCGGGAGGCATCTGATAGACGCCCGCCGCTCACTTTTTGACCAACAAGGATATGACAGGATCATTCTATTCGAAGACGACATGACACTATATCCCGATTATGTAAAAACGGTGCTAAATCTGTCAGATTGGTCGCAAAAATACTCAGATGTTGGCACTGTAATGGCTTACAACCTCAATCCATCTTCTAAGGAAGACCAGGAAAAATCCCTCGATGAAATCATCGTAACTAATCGTCATTTCTGGGGCTATTGCATCACAAAGAAAGTATGGGATGACATCAAGGATATTATTTACCAATATGAGAATAAATACATCGGATCTATTCCCTATAACGACCGACCACATCGTCGCATTCGTATGTTTTTCATTCGACGATGGATGAAAAAAGGACGCAGAATATTACCTGGAGAGAAACTCGCCCCCGAGGCTCTTTTATTGGCGCCATTTCCAAAGTTCCCATGGTGGTCTCCAACTTCACAGGACGCGATAACTGCACTCGCTCTTTGGGTGCGTGGATATTGTCGACTAACCACTGTAGTTCCAAGAGCGAGATACATCGGAGAGAAGGGCTTACACTTTTCTCCCGAGGTGTTCAAAGCACAAGGATTTGACAGTCAACAAGACTATGATTTCTCTGAAACCAGTCAATCAAACGACTTTACTTTACTAACTAAAAACGCCAAAGGCGAACCTCTCAAACCAGGGACTTACGAGTGAGGTGAGATGATGAATGTCGGCGTGGTTGGTTGCGGCCGCTGGGGCAGGAAACACCTACAGGTTCTACAATCTCTCAAGGGAGATGGACTTGTCGAACAAATAATTGCAGTAGATTCTAATCCCGAAGTTTTAGCGCAAATAAAACAAGCGGATTTCAAATATTCATCATTGCCAGAAAACTCTTGCGATCTGGTAATTCTGGCAACACCATCCACGGACCACTTCAACCATTCTCTTCGATTACTTGAACAAGAAAACCATCTTCTGGTTGAGAAACCATTGGCTTGCTCGGAAGAAGAAGCGGCCCAGGTCTTGGCTTGTGCACAAAAACATGGACGTATTCTTTCAGTTGGACTTTTACTAAGGTTCCACCCCGCAATAATTCATGCTCATGCACAGCTAAAAAGAGGCAATTTAGGGCAATTATTGGAATTTAATTTTATCCGCAGGAAAACAGACAACGCTCGCGTAGGAGCGGATGTTATGGAAGAAATCGGTGTTCATGGTATCGATTTGGCCTGCCACCTCCTTGGCGAGTGTGACCCCAGGACGATAATTAGTAGCGGAGACTCTATTGGAGCAAGAATGACACTTGAGTTCGCTCATGGAATAGAAGCACATATCGACGTATCATGGGAAACAGAAGAAGAAATCAACCGAATTGAGATAATCGGTGACAAAGCAACTGTGATAATTGATTCAAACAATCATAGTTCGTATAAGATGATAGATAGTTCGGGCGAGAGTCTCATTATAATTGAACAGCCAATAGCTCCTCTAGAGGCGGAAGTACGTCATTTATTGTCGGCAGTAGCGGCGCATGAAAAGGGGGAGATATGGCGAATAAATCCTGATCATGGCGCAGCACTTAGGTGTGTTAAAATAACACAAAAAGCAATTTATCGCCCAGCCCTTACATGGCCAGATTGAAGAATCAAAAGCCTCTGGCCTTGACGATGGCATCAGCATCTACACACTTTGGCCGCGCATGCGCGGTCTCGGGAATCATAGCAATCGCTGCATGGTGGTACCTTGACTCATTACTTCAGGCAACATTTGTATTCGCTGCACTAACCACTATTTCCGCCTCGGTATGGGGTATCAGTTATCGAAGACAATTAGTATCGGTACTCGATGCAACCCCGATAAGAATTCTATCATGGGTTGTATTTGTTGGAAGCTGTGTTGGATTGACCCTCTTATTTGGCACAATGTCGATTCCAACGGGTTGGGGAGCGGGGTTGTCATTATCGATAACACTCTACCTCTGGTGGTCATATTATTCTCTTGAACCCGCACGTGCGTGAGAAAGCGATTTGATCAGGGGTGAACATCATGGCAATATTCTCTAGTCACCCCGACCTTCCTTCTATTATCGAAGATTTACTCGAAGCAGACGTTAGTACCCTTTTCCTCAAGGCCGATTGCCCTCCAAGGGTGAAGAAAGGATCAATCGGCGATCTAAAACTCATTGAATTAGAAGGCGAACCATGGGATAATTTACGCTTAGAATCAATCCAGGAAGAACTCTCTACACTCGTGGAAGATAATCAAGATCGCAGCGATTGCTTTTTGGAAATCGATAGAGAAGGATGCAGAGTATTACAATTAGGAGATTTACGCATAACCTGTGCATGGCCTCCTTTTGGAGACTCACGTGAGATAACCATTGTGCGCCCCGTCGCTAAATTGTCACTACCCGAATACAATCTCGATTCAAAACTGATTGAACGTCTATCAGACCACCATCGCGGCGTATTCATCTGTGGCCGTCCAGGCTCAGGTAAGACGACATTAGCCCAAGCAATTGCCGAACACCTCGACGAAGATATTGGGGCCATGGTCAAAACCATGGAAGCCCCTAGGGATTTACAACTCGCTAAACGAATTACTCAATATGCACCACTCGAAGGGGATTTGGAAAAGACAGCTGAAATTATCTTCCTTGTCCGCCCCGATTTCGTAATATTTGACGAGGTCCGCCGAACAAGAGATTTTGAGATATTTGCAGATGTTAGGCTTGCAGGAGTGGGGCTACTTGGAGTAACTCACGCAAACTCCGCACTCGAAGCGATTCAAAGATTGATTGGCAAGGTAGATTTGGGATTAGTCTCTCAAGTTTTAGATACGGTTATCCACGTCGAAAAAGGGCAGATTGCACAGGTGCTTGAATTGCGAATGACAGTAAAGCCACCATCTGGAATGCAAGAGGAATTAGCTAGACCGGTAATTGAAATCGTCCAATTTCCAGACGGAAGAGTCACTCATGAAATGTTTGCTTTTGGCTCTGAAATAGCAGTTGTACCCGTTGGTGGTAAAAAGGGAAACTCCGCCCCTATTTTCGAATTAGCCCGCGAACAACTGGCTGAAAAAATACGTGATTCTGTTGGAGTGAAATGCGGAGTAAGAATCACATCAGATCGTTCTGCGGAACTCTATGTCCCAGCAGGAATGGTTTCAGTATTAATTGGTAAAGGCGGCGAAAATGTGCGTGCGCTCGAGAACGAATTAGGCGGAGTCAAATTACAAATATCCTCCTTCCAAGAAATGCCTTCAGATGTCGAAGTGGTCGAAGAAAGAGGATTTCAAATCAACGACCACATGGGCCGGGATGACCGCGACTGGAAGAACTCAAAGAAAGGACGCAGGCGTAAAAGAAAGCGATAATGTTCACAAATCCGTCCGATAACCTATTCTTATAGGGAAGTCGTGGGGGGGGCATGTCCGATGTTCTAGCGTGGGTTATCGCCGCCAGTACTTTGACTGCAGTATCTGATTGGGCAGGCTGGCATTTTGTTTGGAGACACGAGGTTGTAACTGGAGGAAACGGAATCAGGAAGCGAACAGCAACTTCCTTTTTGGTTTCATATGTGATTCCCTTTCTACCTGCAGTAGCAGTTGGGCTTGGGCCGGAATTACTCGATGTTTATGATGAAGGCTTTGCCACAGTTTCACGTAAAATCCTCTTTGTACTGATGGGGATTTTGACAGCAGGAATAACGGCATCTGGTTATTCCTGGAAAAGCAGACACGATGAAAGTGCCCAGAGTAGAGATCTCACAGGCCAAGGAGAACTATTGCCCGATGCAGCCATGGAGCATTTGACGTGGACAACAACTCTAATCGGATTCGCATCAATATCGTGGTGGATATTAGTTCTTCTTTGAAAGTAGGCTTTTGAGGAAGAGGCGTTTGGCAGCGTTTGATGGCACAGATGGGAGATGGTTCCGGTAAAGCACCGGTTTCGATTACCAAGCCAACTACATCTGTTATCAGCGGCCCAGCCGTAACAAAGAAATTAGTAGATGCAGCAATTGCTTTTGGAAATATTATCAAAGGAACATTTGGCCCAAGCGGCCTCGATAAAATGATGTATAAAACCGATGGTAGCGCAGCAGTAACAAACGATTCAGCAAAGATTATTGCAGAATTATTGGTAAAGCATCCAGCCGCTAAAGCGTTTGTAAGTTTAGCAGAAACCCAAGAGAATAGTTGTGGCGACGGAGTAACCGCTTGCATAATATTCGCTAGTGAATTGATGAGAGAGGCAGGCCGACTACTTGAGAGAAATATCCATCCTTTACGAATAATAGAGGGCTATCAGCAAGCCATGTCTACAGTTGTAGCCGTAATAGAAGAACGACAAGAATCCCTTATGGGGCGCACAGAAGATGTTAGCAAAACCGCAATGGTTGGCCGTAGCACAGAGGGCGCCCTCAACCACCTTGCCAAAACTATGGCCGAAGCAGTGAGTATGCTTCCCGAACCAGATTATGAGAAAATTCGTATGATTAAAGACGGAAGCGGAAACGCATCTGACACAAGCATCTTCAGAGGACTTATCGTCGAAAAGAGAACAACACTTGATAGAATGGCAAAAACCTTTGACAGCACTAAAGTACTCACTTTAACATGCCCATTAGAACTAGAAAAAACAACACGAGACAGCGAAATAGAATTAACATCTGCTGCACAGATGTTAGCGTTTAACGAGCAAGAAGAGAAACTCATGGAAGCAAAAGCCACCCGAGTCATCAACAGCGGAGCCGGGGCAATTTTTTGCGCAGAAAGTATCGATAAGCGCATCACACACCTATTGGTCGACGCTGGATTACTGGTGGTTGCAGATTTAGATAAAAGTGGAATTGAAGATGTAGCAGAAACCTTAGGTTCAACATTAATCGATCACATCGATGATATTTCACCACAAATAATGGGTGATTTAGACAATGCCAAGTGGCTGAGGTCAGAAGATGCAGATGGATACCGTGAGCGACTATACCTCGACGGCGGCGAAAACTCAGGAATAATCACACTTGTCGTAGGCGGAGTCGATGGGATATCTACCGAGGAGACAATTAGGGGTCTATTCGACGCCCTAAGGTCAACTTGTGAAGCGATTACTAGCGGGCAAGTTTTGATTGGCGGAGGAAGTTTACACATCGCAGCAAGTCTTGCAATTCGCGAGGCAGCGGAAACCAAATCTGGCCGAGAACGACTTGGTATGGAAGCATTTTCAAGAGCACTAGAAGCAATACCTGCAACACTCGCAGAGAACATAGGAAAAGATCGCCTAGATACATTACTGCAACTGAGGTCCTTACATCGCGCAGGTAAGAAAAACAGCGGAGTTGGCAAAGAGGGCGACCCAGTAAGGATCGAAGATGCTCTTATTCCAGCAACCACAATATTACATTCAATACAAGCGGCTTGTGAGACAGCGTGTGGCCTGATTAGAGTAGATCAGGTAATTTCAGCGCGAGGAGATTAAGCCGAATCATTCTTGACCTTAACGGGAAAGGCGGTGAATGGGCAATGCGTATGAGTGGGACTGATGGCGTTTTACGGCCACGTGCATTGCTCAGCGTTTTCAATAAGAACGGCATCGTAGAATTCGCCCAAGGATTAGCAAAATTAGGATTTGAAATTCTTTCAACTGGGGGTACCGCGAGGGTACTCAGAGAATCCGGCTTACAAGTTACCGATGTTACAGATGTCACAGGGCACCCCGAATGTTTTGATGGACGAGTAAAGAGCCTACACCCTGCGATTCACGCGCCTCTTTTGGCAAGATTAGATCGTGCTGATGACCGTGACGGGCTTGCAGAATTAGGATATGCTCCCATCCAAGTCGTAGCGGTAAACCTCTATGACTTTGCCAAGGCTGCAAGCCAAGCAGAGAAAGGTGCGGACGACAGCCTCCTAGAAATGATTGACATTGGAGGCCCTACTTTGGTTAGAGCATCAGCTAAGAATCACAAGCATGTGATAATTGCAAGCGATCCATCGCGCTATTCAGACATACTAGATGCGATTTCTCAAACACAATCAACAGACGACGTCTCTTTGGAACTAAGAAGGGAATTAGCACTGGCAGCATTCGAACACACTGCAACTTATGATTCACTAATCGCAAATGTTCTGCACAGCAGATGGAATGGAGATTCTATTGAAACATCAGACGTAGATCAACAAGCCCTGAGATTCCCGAATGAACTCTTGGTATCATCAAGTAAGCAATCTATCTTGCGTTACGGCGAGAATGCGCATCAAGCAGCAGCAATATATCGAGATTCGATAACCGATGAGATCAACGATACACTAGTCAGTGCTAAAGTTGAAGGCGGCAAAGAAATGTCGTACAATAATTACGCAGATGCGGATGCATGTTTGCGTTTATGCAGATCTCTATCTACAGACGAGTGGCCAAACACTCCCCATGTATGTATTATTGTCAAACACAATAATCCATGTGGCGCCGCATTAGGAAAAACTCAACTCGAAGCCTATCAAGCGGCCCTTGCGAGTGATTCGGAATCAGCATTTGGCTCGATAATTTGCTTCAATGAACTAGTAGAAAAGGACACAGCAGAAGCACTAAAACCCCTCTTTATCGAAGTCTTGATGGCACCAGGATTTTCAGAAGAAGCAAAACAGATATTGACCGAAAAACAGAACCGTAGATTGTTAACACTCGAATCGGAAAATGATAGGCTCGCCCCACTTAGTCGCACACTTGTAAGAAAGCCCATTGAGGGAGGCTGGTTATTACAAACAGAAGAGCCTCCAATTATTGATTTTTCAAAGGCAAAAACAGCAACATCACAGAAACCGACAGAACAACAAATCGATAGTATGCGCTTCGGTGTAAGAGTATGCGAACAAGTCAAGTCTAACGCTATTGTTTTGGTACAAGGGACCGCAACTGTAGGCATTGGTCCTGGCCAAACCAGCAGGGTTGAAGCAGTTCGTATCGCGACACGAAGAGCAGGGGAGAGGTCTGAGGGCAGCATCTTAGTTAGCGACGCATTCTTCCCATTCAAAGACGGTATTGAGCAGGCAGCAGCAGCAGGAGTTTCAGCAATAGTCCAACCTGGCGGGAGTATTAGAGATCAAGAGGTAATCGATGAAGCAGATGCCCATGGAATCGCCATGTTATTCACAGGTCACCGGTTATTCAGACATTGATAATCATTTGATGGTTGGTACTTTCCAGCCAACAAACCAGATACCAACTAGGGCGACTATTACAATAGTCGTTTGACCGAACCCGGGGTCTCCTGCTTTAGTCACCAATATTATCGATAGAGTTGATACAATACTCAACATTCCAATAATCACTATTTTTGAGTGAAGGGGTAAGGCTTTACCGGCCTGATAGTAATTCAATAATGCATTTCCAAACACAGGGTTTGTAAGTAGCCAACGAAACAATTTCTGACTAGATCTTGCAAAGCAAAATGCTGCTGCGACCAACCAAGAAGTCGTTGGCCAACCAGGTACGAAAATACCAATATATGCGAAAACAACGAATATTATTCCAAGCACAATCCAAATTGCTCGAACGAAAGGGTTTCTCGAAGGTTTGTGGTCAGATAAGACGGCTTCAACCATTTCTTCAGGAGTAAGTTCGGCCAAATCCTCAGCCTTCATTGCGCGGGCGTCATACTAATCTGTCAAAAACCCAATGGCGAACAGCCGAAGCGGTCATTGCTTACCACCCTCTCGCAAGACCATGGTTGGTGAATGGCTATTGCCGAGGACAGGCACGGTTGAAACCCCTCTTCGAATGGCGGTTTTAATATCGGGATCAGGTTCTGGCATGGAAGTGTTATTGAATCATCAAATGCATGAGACATCATTACACAAAACCGTGATAGTAATCTGCGATAAGCCTAATGCAGCAGGTATAGAAAAAGCCGAAAAATTAGGAATGAAGGTAAAAATAATTGAAGTACCAGAGCATTCAGATTCTCAACAAAGGCGAGAATTACACGAAGAACAAATCCAGGCAGTACTGATTGAATATTCGGTAGAAGCAGTGATTTTAAGCGGTTACATGCGAATCTTGACAGGTGGTTTTGTCAAGAAATGGCTCGGTAGAATGATCAACATACACCCCTCTTTACTACCGAATTACCCAGGTGCACACGCGCACAGGGACGCCCTTGCGGACGGAGCAACGAAGAGCGGATGCACGATTCATTTTGTAGAGATAGGAGTCGATTCTGGTCCCATAATTGCTCAAGGCGAAGTACCTGTTTTACCCGGAGATAACGAAGAAACCTTAGCGGCAAGGGTGAAAACAATCGAGCATATCCTCTACCCTCAGGTGTTGGACGAATTAGCTAGGGGAAATATCAAATTCCCTTGAGGTCATCTGGTGAATTAATATTCACAGCCAACCTTGCATCAGCACCTAATTCTAACGATGGCAAGTATGCAAACATCTCTTCGACGCGAGATGAGGAACCAAGATCATCACTCGCTTTCAATCTCGCCAATAGCGGCTGTCTGCGGCCAACCTTGTCAAGAGGAACCCCGTATTCTAGTAGAGAAAATAACCGTTGATTAACCAAAAACGCATCACAAGGCACCACCTGAACTACCCCCTCTAGTTTTTCAATCGCCCATCGTAAGATATTTGCAACACTCATTTCAGAACTTGGGTCAGGCCAACATTCCTCGGAGAACAACTCAGCTCTACTTTCTGTACCACACAAAACAATAATTCTCTTACAGTTATCTTTCTTCAATTCATTAATGATGCGTTCAACTCCACCTTCCAAGAAGGCCTTGTCACGCCCCATCCTTACAGAAGATCCACCGGCGAGAATTAAAGCAGTGTACATCGCATTCACTCAATGAAGGGTTTCTAAGCCATCAAGGGCTGTTTCTAATTCGCTAAGTAATTCATTCACACGTAGCAATAATGCTTTTCGTTCTTTCGAACTTCTTGCTTGCGGTAACCATTCCAATAATTTTCTAATATCGGCGGCGTCCCTGTCGATTGTCCAGTTGAGAACCTCTTCCAAAACCGGGTCGTCGGCAGGGAGGAACCTCTCATCCATGAACTGGCGTAGAGTTCACGCTCCATCAACCTCACTCAAGCAAGAGCCGGCTACGTATCCTTTCAAAGATATCACCACCAGGGGGGGCCGATTGTACAACTTCATCAGGAATTGCACTACCCTTTCCATGTAAAATCAACAGAACGGTTTGATGATATATCCCTCCTCTATCAATCCACATTTGGAGGCTAGAAAGAGCTGGCACATCATGACCCCCTCTACCAATTTCTTCGATAACTTCCAATAAACCTTCAATGGCCTCTTTTTGATTCAATACCGAAAGGAAAAGATTCCAAGGAGCGATTGGAAGATTTGCCATCAATAAACCAGCGAGTTTCACATCCTCGCGGCCATGACGTTTCCATAGTTTAGTTACCAATTCGGTTATTGTATCAACATCATCAACATTGGTAAAAATCCATGATGCAATTCTACGCATACTCGGATCGGGCGTTCCTAAATGAAAAGAATCGCCGCTGGCAGCACCTAGCCTATCTGTCATTGATTTGACCATCATTGCAGGGACGTCATAGGTATAGGCCTCTCTAAGGATTCTCAATAATTTCCTAAAATTAGAAAACACAGAGTTCGAAACATCAGCAAGAAAACCGTCAAGCGATTCCTCGCTCATAAGAGCACCTCAAGCACTCTTGGTTCTGACGCTATCGAAGAACCCTCCAACTAGCGACACCGAATCCTTGAGTGTGTTGAGCATTTTATCAAGGACATTTTTATTGTCCTCGAACCTTTCTTCCATGATACCACGTAGGTTCTTTTCGATTTGTGCATGCTCTTCATCTCCAATCGAAAAAGTATCTCGCAAGTGAGCAAGTACTCTAAATTCATCTTGAGATAAAGAAGCATTTACAATAGCGACCTCATATACCCGAGTGTACACTTCTCTTTGTTCAGAATCGTTTATGATTCGTCCCATATCTGTTGTATTACCTTCTCTGATATCGGCATATATCGTGCCTGGCATTTCAGGTTCTAACCCCAGAGAACTAGCCAATTTTATGATTAATCGTTTTTCTTCGCGGGTCAGAATACCGTCTATGAGCATCACCTCAACAGTACTTCTGAAAACAGCATTTGCACCAGTATCTTTGTCGCCCACGAACAGCACATACGTCCCATATACTTGAATCTCTTGTGCGGTAAGATAATTACATCTGCGCGTATTATATCTAGGGTGGATTGAAAAAGGGTAAGCCACACGGGTATCTTGTCCAAATCTGGTTTACCGCTGCTTTCCATTGCGAATTCAGCATCCAAGACCCACGGGTCAATAGGTCCGAGCCAGCAAGGGCAAGAGGCCTTTATATGGCAAAAAAACAAGGAAATAATAAACAAGGAAAAGCAATGAAATACATGATCATTGCAAAATTGAACGTCAATGGCACGGTTCAAAGAAAAGACATCATTGGTGCAATTATGGGGCAGACCGAAGGTTTGCTCGGCGATGATTTAGAACTTAGAAAACTGCAACGAACCGCAAGGGTTGGGCATGTTGACGTAGAGATGGACAGCAAGGGAGGAAAGGTATCTGGATTGATAATGATACCATCTTCGATGGATAATGTAGAAACAGCAATTATTGCTAGCTCTCTAGAAACCATAGATAGAATTGGCCCCTGCCAATCCAAGATTGTAGTAGCAGAAATACAAGACATTAGATCGACTAAGCGAACAGTAGTAGTTGACAGAGCAAAAGAGTTGCTTTTGTCACTCGTCAATTCAGGAGAGAGTGCTTCAAAAACAGTTATCGAAGAAGTCCGCAGTGTTCTAACTACTGGAACGGCAACAAACTTCCATGGATTAACCAGTGGACCAAATGTTGAGAGCAGCGATTCATTGATTATCGTAGAAGGAAGAAATGATGTTCGTAATTTATTGAAATACGGATTAAAGAATACAATCAGCTGTGATGGCGCAGGCGATATCAAGCAAGAACTGATAGATTTGGCGAACAGCAAAGGAAATGTTACACTAGCAATTGACGGCGATCGCGGCGGTGAAATGCTATTCAGACAATTAGTAGAGACAATGAAAATCGATTTCGTCGCTCAAGCCCCAGTCGGCCAAGAATGGGAGTTATTACCACAAAAGACTGCAACAAAGTGTTTGACGCAGAAAGAGGACGCAAAGAAGTTCTTACACAAGCTCGACCAATTACAAAATGAGAAAGATGAGCAAAACGCAAACACTGCTACCGCAGAAGATGCTGAGCCGAAAGACGCTCCTGCTGATGTGCAAGAATATTTTGACCACATCGGAGATCTGAAGAAAAACAATGCACTCTTTGTCAAGGTAGATGGAAGTGTTAGTGAAGCAGTTGGACCTGCTAAATTAGCATCCGCTGCCGAAGAAGCAGACGGCGCAATAGCGATTGTTTTCAATGGGCCAGTCAGCAAGAGAACAATTGAGATCGCTAGTGAATCAGCGATTGAGACAGTTGTCGGGACAACTGCTGGTAAGGGCTGTGAAGATGCAGACGATGTCAAAGTCTGGTTACAAGATCAATTCGCTTGAGACCTTTTTCACAGTGAAGTTCATCATTAAAGTGGGACTGTGCCTGTCCTATGCAGGCCCCTCCTATCGATGCCCAGACTCCCGCCGTTCCAGCGGAAACACAAGCACCCCCTCCAGCTGTAGCCCCTGCTATTGCACCCGAAGTGATACCAAAAGAGCCATCACCATTTGAGAGAAATCCAGTTTCACAGCTAAATCTAGCATTGCATATATTGGCATTTATACTGATATTTAACGCCCTATTTTCCAACGCATGGTTAGTTCAAGATTCAACTACAGAAAGCACTGACATATCGATGGATGTTGGCTTATATGAATCCAATACAAGTATCTGCGTAGACATCTTGGGTGTATCAGAGTGCAACCAAACGACAATGGATTATTCCGAAAGTCACGATAATTGTACTGAATTACTGGAATCAATGAATATTACCAATGGTTCATCATATGACTCCTGTACAAAAATAGGGGAAATGAGCACTGCAGGGCTTGTAGCAACCCCTTTCTTCGTCATCGGAGCCCTTGTATTCTTGGCATGTGCGGTTTTATCGATTAGAGAAGTGATGAACGGTAACAAAGGCGTAAATTGGATAATTTCAGCAGTAGCGACAGGCACAACCGCTACCGGGTTATTGTTCTGGATACTGCTATTCCCGGAAACCGAAGGTGTAGAATTTGAGTTAGGATATGCCCTTTGGTTCATGATAGTTGCAATCTTTGCAGGCCTTACTTCTCTATTCACCAATAGCTTGTCTGGTTTTGTCACCGGCCCTCCACGTATGCTTGCCAACGGTGTTAGAGTCGGAGGTGATAATTCTGAATTTGTTCTGAAGGAATCATCGGATGGAGATACAACATTATCGATTTTAGTTGATGAAGACATTATCAGAGTTGTCAGAGTCACTCGTATTGGGTCTACCAATAAAACCGAGGACTTATTAGCGACAAAAAGAGACGCATTCACCGGATATTCTCATGAGCGCTATGATTGGTTAGACGACCACCGTCAAGGATGGTGGATGATTTTAGGAGTGGGCTTAATCACATCACTAACAATCTCACCATTTTTCATAAGTCTGTTGGCAATTGGTGCACTATTGGCCCTATTGCAATTGATGGACCCAGAACGTTTTGTCATATCGACTAGTTCAGGAGACCATTCTTTCATGGTAAATCGATGGCGTTCAAATCGCGAACTAACAAATTTGGCGATGGAACTCGTTGATGGAGTGATGCTTGAAGTCCTTGCAGGTAAAGAAATGGATTCTTCGACTCTCGACTTTAGAGCAGAGGCAATAGCCGAAAAGTTCCGTGAAGACGAGAAAGGACGCCAACAGCAGATCGAGGATATAAGTGCTGAAAAAGCAGCAAAAATGGCGACAAAAGCCGCCAAAGCTCAAGAAGCAGCAGTTCAGAATCCCCAACCTATTGTCCAGCCTCAAATAGCGCCACCAGGGCCAATCGCTGGACAACAACCCCTACCCCCTCCACCGGTTGAAAGCACCTCTCCTGCGGCACCGCCAACACCACCTGAATATGTAGCACCGCCAACACCGCCTGCGGTAGTTACACCCCCCGCGCCTTTGGCAGAAACAATTCCACCTCCGCCTGCGGCTGCTGGAGCAATTCCACCTCCGCCACCACCGGCAATGGGCGGAATGCCGCCACCACCACCGGCAATGGGTGGAATGCCGCCACCACCACCGGCAATGGGTGGAATGCCACCTCCTCCGGGAATGGAAGGAAAGCCGATTGAAGTATCTGTTACAGCCGCACCGCGCGACGATCAAATGTCTTCTGACGAAAAAGATAACATCCTAAATGATCTGAGCTGATTATCGAATACCACCGGCAACAGGTAATATAGAAACACGCTCTAATTTGCGAATAGCTTCATTTAGCCCTACAATATCATTCGTAGGCGGTAAGGTAAGGTTATCTTTCGATAAAGGAATAGAGAGGCCAGGCCCTGGAATTCGATTCAGAGCAACTCCTAGTTCTGCTGAATCAGACAACAAACCTTCTCCACTACCCTTATTTCTCGCAGATAGCCTAATTGCAGTCCATTCTGAAAGCGATTTACCAATGACGGTTAATCTGTTAAGCAATTCTCTTCTTTGATGATCAGGTATGTCTGGGTTGATAGCCCGTAGGGCCAGGCGTAATAATCGGTCAACACGCATATCCCTGGGCTCAAGGCCAACTTCAGAAGCAATAATTTTCATCAAACTTCCAGCATCTGCACCATGTATCCCCAACACTTCTAGGAATTCAGCATCATAATCTTTCGAATCAGACAAAGATGAGTCAACGAACTCGCTATCTGCAATAGTTTCAACAATTTCTTCTTTCACTTGGTTTTCCAAAACTACACTATCTTCTTGAGTATCGATAAACACATTTTCATTGATATCTTCGCTATCAACATCATCTAATACTATTTCAGCCGGCAGTACTGTGATATTTGGTTTCAAAATTTCGGGGGGAGATACTTCTTTAATTTCTTCTTCCGGTTCTACTTTCTTCACCAATACTTCTTCTTCGAGTATTACTTTTTGCTGATGTGAAGGCTTGCTGTTTTGATTATCTTCCATTTCCTCTAGTATTGCTTCCATAGCATCTTCGTGTGTGTTTGTAGTTGGGCTCACTGGTATCAGGATAGGCCTATCGCTGCTACTTGGCTTCCAGGGAATAAATTCGAAATCTTCATCGACTCCAGTTGAAGATAGCAGCCTTTTCGCTAATTGTGGAATATTAGCATCGAGACTAGCAAGTTTCTGCGGTTTTGTCAAATCAAGATTTACTTCTACAGATAAAGCTGGATCACGAGACCAAGGTAGCAACTGTAAGCGCTTACGAATTAGTGAATGACGTGCAACGGCGTCTCGGATTGCAATAATTTTTTGTGCTAATTCCGATGGCGAATTCTCGAGAATATGTTGTAATTCTTTGACATCAAAACCACTTCTACCCCAAGCATCAATTTCATTTTGCATCTTGTCGAATAATCGTTCGGTCGATAACGAAGAATCACGCCCAGTAGTGGCAGTTTCAATTAATTGTTCGAATTTTGCGAGATCTAAGGAAGCGGTATTTTGATCAGAAACCATGCGCATATTTTTCAGAGAACGCCACTCTCTTTCCAGCAATATTCTATGCCTTGCATTCCGCCTTGATTTTCTATCAATAAAATCAGTCATTTCCAAAAGCGTTTCAGAATCGATTTCAATCTCTTTGAGATAAGCAACCCTTGTCTCAATCGAATCATCTTTATCGAGAGATACATCAAGTCGCCGAAGTTCTTCAATTAGGACAATAGCGCGGTCATATAGTGATGATTCATCATGTAGCCAACTAATGGCAGAACGAGGGTCTTGTTCGATGCGAACCTTCCATCTATCCGTCACAAAGCCATTTTGACTAAGTTTTTCTATCAGTTCATTAGCATCTAATTCTAGGGAGCGCCACTCTTGTTCAAGTTCTTCAACAAAATCAGCAAATTCCTCGGTTCTTTCTAAAAAACCAATAAAATCATTACCTCTTTCACTCAAATCAGGCCAGAACTTATCGAAGTGACTCCAACGATTAATTAGGTCGATATGGATGTTCACTAGGTCATCCATTTCAGGTAAACCCGCTTCATGGTCAAGCAAGTCTTCTGCAGAAATATTAGAATCAAAAGGCAACAGAATACCCTGATCTCTCCATTTTGCATAAAGTGCATTCAAACTATCTAGTCGATTATTGAAATTATCAGAGATAGTTAATATCTTTTCCTCAAGGTCTTCAACTCCGCCTTCAAGCAACAACTCCCCTAATTCTGGATCGAAAGGGGATATTTCACGAGAGATTAACAGATTTATTTTTTGATTAGTTTCAACTTGAACCTGTAATGAATCCAAGAATTCCAAAGCCTCCATGATTGGCATGGATGCAGCTTTTTCTGCCTCAACTCCGTATTCCGAGAGCATTTCAATCATTTCTACTATGATTTTCCTTCTTCTCACTTCATCAAGTTCAACATCACCGATTAGAGCATCTAAAGTATCCGTATTTTTAGGCTCAGCAATAAGACCAATAAATGGATAAACAGAAGGATGAGATGAGATATCTAGGTCACATAATCTGTCAATTATTTGATCTAAAACAGCAAACTTCTCCTCTGAATGCCAAATATCTTCATTATACAGAGCCACAGGCTCCCAAGGGCAGTTAATATCAGCCCAATCCAACCATTCTTCTTCAACATTCTTTGTGTTTAGCGGATCTTTTAATTCCGCTAACCAAGCCTGGTCATCGATAGATTTCAACTTACTTTTAGTAATCCGCGAAAATAATTTTCTATTGAGTTTAACCAATTCTTCGAATTCTAATAATAATTTACTAGCAGAGCTGGAATTATTGGTTAACAAATCAGCCATCGCTGAAATTTCAAGACCGTCTTCAGCCCATTCATCGAGGCGCAAGGTCCACCACAAATCATCGACCATGCTTACTACCCCCTTTAGGCGACTGGTCTCGACACCTTTTCAATATCCCCATCTATTAAGCAAATAACTCTGCCTTCGGCAGTAAGAAACCACAACGCGAAACGATATTTCGAACCATCCATGCGCCGCAGAGGATATAGTCTCGTTGAAACGGTTGGGCCATGATGGAACCGATAACGACAACAATCGCTCTCGGATTATTTGCAATGGGAAGTGGAATGGGCTGGTGGCTTGCCCGCTCTGATTCCAAGATGAATAGTTTAGGTATTCAGATGATATTAATGCAGGAATCTCAATCTTCAGCATTAGCGATTACGTCGAAAAGAATCGAAGATCTTGAAAATAGTATTTCCAGTCTTGTATCTGGAATAGGCGCTATACGGGCTGCAAACCCTGAATTAGACGGCTTGATACTCGCCCATGAAGCACTACAAGGAAAAGGAGATTTAACTGAAGCACTCAAAATTATCGTTAGTAAGATTCCAGACTCAGCAGACCAGGAGTCACTTACTCTTCTATCTCCGGGAGAGATACGCTTAGCCGAATCTTTACTCGAAGCAATTACTGAAATAGAAACACTCCCTGCTCCGCTTGCGAGAAAAATAGGTTTGGTCGCATTAGCAAGTGGCCGTACAGGAAGAGCCAGAACCATGATGGAGAAATCATATGAATCTGCTCCTGGTGATGATACGACTTTGAGAATATTAGAGCACATAGCGACTTTAACAGGAGATATAGACGCTCGGCGGCACTGGATAGAAGCCCGCCTCTCGCTCTCTCCAGATAACCCAGAGTTACTCCGCGCACATGCCCATCTTCTGGTTGCACAGGGTGATCAAGAAGCCGAAAGAGACGTTCTAAGACTCGAAGCTTTAGGTTTAGACACCCCAGCGGACCGATCATTATTATCCGGACTTAGAGAAAGAGCCGGATCGAGGAGCGAAGCACTTGAAGCGATTGATAGAGCACTAGCCGAAGACCCAACGCGGGCTAAAGACTGGTATCAAAGAGCGGAATTATTACTTGCAGAAAAGGAACCAGTCAAGGCCTTGGAATCAGTAGATCGCTGCATCGAATTAGAACGACAAAATGGTGACGCATGGGCTCTAAGAGCAAAATTACTCTCTGACAGCCCACGCATTAACGAGGCATGTAAAGCAGCGACTCACGCAGTTGCATTGGGTGCAGGCGGCGTCGAATTGGTAATACTCAAAGCGGATTTATTATTGGCTATGGATGAGTTTGGCCAAAGTGAGAAAACCCTCGAGAAGGCTTTGGAGGAAAATAGTGAGAACGGTGAGATGCGAGCTGCTATAGCTAACCGAAGACTATCCGAAAATAGACACACAGAGGCCTGGGACATCTTGCAGTCAACACCTGAAGGATGTACACATCCCCTGCTCCATGTAGTCGAAGGAAGACTACATCTCGCCCTTGCAGACAGGCAACGCGACGGTACCGGAGAGAAAGACATAGTACTGCTAACAGATGCAGAAAACGCATTCAATGCAGCCTTGGAATTGGATAGAGAACAGGGTATTGCTTGGCTTGGTATTGCAAGGACTAGGCGCCTACTTTCAAGAATAGAGCTTGCTGAAGAAGCCTTGACACGAGCCACTCGCCTTTTGCCAGATGACGACCCATCAGTATCTGCTGAGTCAGCCTTATTGGCTCTAGATAACAACGATATTGATTCTGCTAAACAACATGTCGACGCAGCGTCGATCCGTGGAGGCGGATCTGTTGTGTCATATATTCGCGGAAATATAGCAACTCGAACAGGAAATCTAAAATCAGCCAAAGCACATTATGATGACGCATTGAGCCAAGATTCAGCCCATGTAAAATCACGATTAAATCGTTGCAGCGTCAACATGGCTCTTGATAACGCGAAAGCAGCATTAGATGATGCGAATGTGCTATTGGAAATTGCTCCAGATATGATGCTGAGTAAACTAAAGAGAGCAGAAGCCCTGATGATGCTCGGAGATTGGGTCGATGCCAAAGCAGACCTTGAAGAAATAATCGAAAAATCTCCCACGCAGTATCAGGCGATGACACAACTCGCAGGCTGCTTTATTGCTTTAGGCCGCCCAGAACAGGCTGAATCACCATTAAACGAAGCATTGATGCTCAATCAAGACCATGCACCAGCTTGGTTCCAAAGGGGATTGTTGTACCTTGATTGGGGTAAGGAAGAAGCCGCAATTAACGATTTAGTTACTGCCACAAAAGTAGACCCAACACATTTGGATGCACAACTTCATCTTGCCGCTATACATCATGAGGCAGAAAGGTTTGATCAGGCGAGTAATGCTTGGCGCGCAGCGTTGGCGATTGATGGCGAACACGCAGTGGCAAAGAAGCGCCTAGAAGAAAGCGAGTCAGCCATTCTCACACATATATGAGGGACAACAACAAATAATCCAATCCTCATGGAGTGGTTATGAGTTATGAGCCTGGAGACAGTGTTAGCCAATTTACATTAAAAAATTCAAACCCCGAACATCATGGCGAGACAGTAAGTCTTGATGATATTCTAACGCCTGCAGGCGCAGTGGTAATCTTTGAATGCAATCATTGCCCATATGTTATTGCTAATATCGATAGGATGAACCGAGCAGCAACGAAGGCTGTAGAATTGGGGATGGGTTATGTTGGAATCAATTCAAACGACCCTGAAAAGTATATCGATGATAACTTTGAAAACATGACTAAGCGCGCAAATAAGGGCATGCCATACGCCTATCTTCACGACGAAACACAAGAGGTAGCATTGGCATGGGGAGCCAAGAGAACCCCTGAGTTTTACTTACTCAATGGCGAAGGAGTAGTTGTTTATCGCGGCAGACTGGATAATAGCCCCCGAGACCCAACTGCAGCCTCAACTAGCGAACTAACCGATGCGATGGATGCTTTATCGATGGGCGAATCCCCAACAGTAAATCGAACCGAATCAATCGGTTGCTCTATCAAATGGAAATGAACTCTAATATTGTTCAAGAACCAATTCAGTAGTTGTGCTTGCAATTTCACTTGGAGCGGTTAGCCAGATACGGTCGAGTAGTTGACGTAACGACATCGTGTCATTTACATGGACTAATGTGATTAAATCGGTTTCTCCCGAAACCTCGTATACGATTTCAACCTCATCCCATCCGGTAATCTCTCCTGCTAGTGAGCCAATTTCAGCACCAGGGCTGACTTTAATCCGAACTAAAGCAGTGAGCCCAACTCCTCCTTCTCTGATCGAATAGCCACGGATAATCCCTCCATCTTCCATATTTCGTACATGAGTACGAATCGTTCTTTCACTAGCACCTACTCTTTTTGCTAATTCAACAAACGAAATACGCCCATTCGCCCTTAACTCGGATAGTATCGCGCGATCTATTTCTGAGATTTTTGTCATGGACTAGGGCGATAGTAGAATCTTTATGAAAGTATCATATGTGGATGTAAATCTCTAAATTATACCATAAACAGGTGATAATGGATTGATTATTACCGTATTCCGTCTCAAAAAGCAACAAAACACTCAAAACATCACGGACACAAAAGCACCCGATTCCTTGAAGCGTATGTGTCAACTGGCCGGGGATGAGGAGCAAAGATGCAAGATATCATCTCCGGCCTGGATGCGAGAATGGTCCTCGATAGCCGTGGCAATCCGACAGTTGAGGTCGATTGCTATGTCAATGATATTTTGATGGGGCGAGCAATGGTTCCTAGCGGCGCTTCCACCGGTGCTCATGAATCAATCGAGCTCAGAGACGGCGACCCTGCGCGTTGGTTAGGCAAAGGAGTTGACAAAGCAGTCACAAATATCGTCGAGCCAATACAGGAAGCATTGGTTGGCATGCCGGTGGATGAACAGGCTGCAATCGATGAAGTAATGATCGAACTTGACGGTACTGCCAATAAAGCAAACCTTGGTGCCAATGCCACATTAGGTGTTTCACTTGCCTGTCTACACGCGGGTGCAGCAATCCATGAACTGCCACTTTGGCGCTACATCGGCGGTGTTGCTGGAGGATTAATGCCAGTGCCTATGATGAATATTCTAAATGGAGGCGCTCATGCTTCCAGCAATGTCGATGTGCAGGAATTCATGGTTATGCCACACGGTTTCGATACATTCCCCGAAGCGTTTAGAGCAGGAGTCGAGACCTATCATTCTCTAAAAAGAGAATTAAAGGCAGATGGACTTCTTGGCGGAGTTGGCGATGAAGGGGGCTTTGCTCCCAATCTACCCGCAAACGAAGATGGCCTGAAATATATGGTGAGGGCTATTGAAGGAGCAGGGTATAGTACTGAAGAAATGGGTATTTCATTGGATGTAGCAGCAAGCGAATTCTACAAAGACGGCGTTTACCACATGGATGGAAAAAATCTCTCTGGCGAGGAGCTAGCAGATATTTACGCCGGTTGGTTAGACGATTATCCCATACTTTCTCTGGAGGATGGTTTTGCTGAAGATGACTGGCGCAGTTGGTCACATTTCGAATCGATGGCCCGGGGCCGCGTTCAAACCGTCGGAGATGACTTGTTCGTCACACAAGCAGAGAGATTGGCGAAAGGAATCGATAGCAAAGCAGCAAATGCAATTCTGATTAAGGTAAATCAGGTGGGAACAGTTACTGAAACCCTTGAGACTATGGATTTAGCAACTCAGCATAATCTGAAATCAGTGATCTCACATCGTAGTGGCGAGACCGAGGATACAACAATCGCTGACCTGGCGGTAGGAACTAGGGCTGGTCAGATCAAAACCGGTGCACCCTGTCGTTCTGACAGAGTTGCAAAGTACAATCAATTATTACGAATCTCAGAAGAAGTCCAGGATTACCGCTCACCATTCTGAGGGATATTATGCGAAGGGAACTTCTCCCAGTAGTTATTCTAATGCTGTTGTTATTAATTGCTAGGCAGGCCTTACCATATGTTGAATCAGACCCCAAGGTAGGTACAGGTTTCGAGGTCGAACTAATCAAGAGCGGTTTAGGAGGCCCTACTTGCTTACACTGGGTAGATGAATCTCACCTTCTTGTTTGCGATAGAGATAGCGGCAGCATTCTTATCCTTGATGAAAATTTTACAATAACGACTCTTCTACCAGAATTGGATAGACCTCATGGAGTATTGGCCACCGACAATAGTTTATTCATTTCTGAAGCCGGAAAACTAACCAAATATGATTTTTCCAATTATGTTGCCAATAATTCTACTGTTCTAGTTACAGGAATAGCAGACGGCAACCATCAAACCAACGCAATAAATATGCTAGAGAATGGCACACTGATTTGGCATAGCGGCTCAACGTGCAATGTTTGCGTCGAGTTAGATGAGCGTAATGGTGCCTTGCTATGGGTTGACCCAATTAGTGGTGAACATGGCGTCTTAGCCAGTGGCGTACGCAATTCATTTGATGGCACATTGATTGAAGGAATGGGCTATGTATTCACAGATAATGGAAGAGATTGGGAGGGAGACCATCCCTTTGAAGAAATCAATCTTCTAGATGATAATGGGGCTTATGGCTGGCCAGACGATGATCCTGATCATCCTATACCCGAAGGGACGATTGCACCGATAGCAACCTGGACCGCACATACATCGGTGAATGGAATAGACGTGAGGCCAGAAAACTCATCATTACCCGGAGGAGAATTCACTGCTTATGCTTCAGTATACGGCTCTTGGAACACCATTCTACCACAGGGGCACGAGATAATAAGAATCGATTTCTCTGTTGATAATGATGGTAATTGGGAGGGCGAAACAACACGTTTCGCCACCGACCTCGGGACCCCTTTACCGCTAAGATTTCATCCAAATGGTGATCTTTATTATGCAACATTTGGTAACGACGGCTCCCTTTACCGTATCACGGGAGTTTAATTGTCAACGGCTTTCAAGCCACTGGCGAAGTCTTCGAATCCCTTCTTCGATTTGTTCAATCGAAGTGCCACCACTTAATCGAACTAAACCTTCGCCACCTTCCATCAATGACGCTGGAATTACCTGAACATTTGCTTCTGAAAGCGCTTGTTGCGCGAATTCGATATCATCCATCCCAGTTCCGCGAACATCGGCAAGGATGTAGAATGCACCCTCTGGAGCAGGGGCTTCAATTCCAGGTAACTCAGTCAAAAGCGCATGGAAAATTTTCATTCTCTCTCTGAATGAGTTGGACATCATTAGCGGTTCATCTTCTAAACCAATAGCACATTCAGCTGCGGGCATCAAAAAGGTTGGAATATGGGATGCAGCACTTGCTTGACAAGTTTTTACACCTTCCATCACTAACTTCGGACCACAAATCCAACCCAATCTCCAACCAGTCATAGCCCATCCCTTTGACCAGCCACCAATGGTTAGAGTTCTCTCAGCACCTCCTGGTAGAGATGCAGGAGCGACATATGGGTGTTCTGACCAAACCATTGTTGCATAAACCATGTCGTCAAAAATCCATAAATCATTTTCTACACAGATTTCGGTTAATCCTTTGATTTCATCTGGTAGGTAAACCGCACCTGTAGGATTGTTAGGTGAATTGATTAAAAGTGCCTTTGTCTTTGAATTGATAGCACTTTTCACCGCGTCAAGTTCCGGGTGATAATTATCCCTTTTGACAGGGACGTGAATCGGCACTGCTCCGATTAAACGTAGCATTCCGTCATAGGACGGCCAAGCAGGAGCAAGAAGAATAACCTCGTCTCCAGGCTCTAAACAGGTCATCATTGCGTAGAGCAATGCTTGTTTACAACCAGGGGTAATAACGATATCATCGGCGCTAGCATTGACTCCGTATTTCGTTAAATGATTACTCACAGCGGCGCACAACTCTTCACTTCCTTGTGAGCGAGTGTAGCCGTGCAAACCCTGATCAAGAGCGTCTTTTGCTGCAGATACAACAATTTCAGGAGTTTTGAAATCAGGCTGGCCGACAGAGAATCGAACAACTCCTTCGGGAGGAGGGGTTAGGAAAGCAGCAAAACCACGGCCTACATCAGCTAATTTTCCGTTGATTGATGGCATATTGACTCCTCACAACCATCCACCGATGTATACATCGCCTAACACTCATATGACATAATCCATTCCATTGTTAACATCTATTAGAACAACAGTTCGAATCAGGTTTCCTTGCAATAATCATATCATTATTGAAACACGGCATTTTTTCAAAGATTCCAATATTTAGGATAATTTGTTCACAAAACATTTGAAAACAGATAAAATATAAAAATCAGCATAACGCCTACGAAATGGAGCACAGGCGGAGATTTGAACTCCGGTCTCAGGATCTGCAATCCCGCTCATAGCCGCTCTGACACCCGTGCAGCGAATAGTCGACCGAGATGATGTATTTCAACGCGCTCATCAATCAGAGAAGCGGAAGCATTCAATAATCTATGACCCCTGCTTATATTTATGGAAGATACTGACAATGACAGTTCTGACGTGCCCACCATTCCTTCCTCAGGCGTTCAGGTAATGCAAGCACCGCAGACCGTTTTAACAGGAAACATCCAAACTTTCAAGTCCGAATCCAACACGCCATTCGGACAAACCGAAGATAGTAATCTAACCTATGTGACGGGCCCGGATGGACAAATGTATGCTTATGAAAAACCACCCTTTAACATAAAACAATTTTCAATAGGTCTGTTAATACCTCTCTTACTAATTGGAATTACTGGGCTAGGTAATGCCATTTTTGAAGAGCCAGATTGGCCGGAGGAACCAGGTACTGACTACGATGCTGAGATGCAAGCAGTGAATAATACAACATCGTTCACCCTAAACCTTAACCTGAGCGCGAATGAAATCGTAATTAGCTGTAAGATATCTACTGATTCTGATAGATTCGATTCATATTGGTGTAATCAAGACGAACAAGATGAAAAAAATCAAGATTTTACTATTTACAAATACGACCAGGATAACGAGAGAAAGGTTGGAACATACTCTCACTCGAACAAGCAATTCTCTTATGATGATGGCGAACTCCATGAAGGCGCGACAGTCTTCTACAAAGTTGCAGATAAGGCTGAATTTAAAGTATATGAGATGGAAACACAGGACCATAGTAATACTGGTGACTTTTTCATAATCTTCTGTTTTGCAGCGCCAGTAGTTGGCATCGTCGGGTCGATTTACGGTTTTGCATCGGGCAAGAAAGACCTAGGTATTGGATTCTTGGCAAGTACTGCGCTACTGCCTTTTGCACTTTTCGCATTACTCTTCGTCCTGTGGTGAGTAAATGAGAATTAATAGCGACGGACCCGGAATTATACCGTCTGAAGAATATTACACCTGTAGATACTCTACGCTCAGAGAGCCCTTGGGTTTTCCAAGAGGAGCGGAAGTTCTCAAGGACGATGATCGAGCAATTCATGCATGGACTTCCGTAAACGATGAAATTGTCGCTGTGGGGAGGAGCCATCTAATTCCAGTAGGAAATAATGGTTCACAGGCAGATTATATTGGGCCAGACGCCCCGATATGCCCAGACTTCACACCTCTTACAAGTGGAGGTTTCCGACCAGCAATTCAAATTAGGCAGATGGGGACGAAATCACAACATCGATTCAGAGGATATGCGGCAGAAGTCCTATCCGAACTCGAAAAGAAATCTATCGAAATTTTTTCAGCACAATACGGTTTTCTTCAGGCAAGAACTCCAGCAATTCCATTCTATCGGAGCCAAGGTTGGGAAATTATCGATGAATTATTCGAAATTCCAGGAATTGGCCCTCATCGTTCAATGATGAAAAAGTTATCATGAAGCGTTTTATCGCGCCTTTGAAATAGCAAGAGAGTCGGTGCTAATGGCAGAGGGAACACTGGGTTCCCTAGACCAACCCGTGGAAAACGATGAATTTGGAGGAACAGTCAAACAGAGACCAAGAAGTACTGAATAAGACAACTGCGAGGACATTCTCGCCTGAATCTAGTGGTCTAGATCAGTGTTTACAGCGCTTCACCCCCTCCTATATGCTAAATGAATACCAGTGCGCAGCATCATCAAACTCCCGAAATCATCCGCTGACCAGTTCAGCCGAGGTTCGGACAGAGAGAACAGCGGGTTCTCTGTTAAAAAACAAAATAAGGAGAAATGAAAAATGAATAGAAAAAATGTAAGTGTGCTTTTGGCAATATTTTTAGCACTTTCCGCAATTTCTGCGGTAAGTGGTGACGGAACTGACCCATTAGATCCATCCGATGGTGGAGCTGATTGGGACGGTGACGGTTTAACCAACGCTGAAGAACAAACCCATGGTACTAACATGAACAACGCAGACAGTGACAGCGACGGTCTACCTGATGGATGGGAGGTGGCTAACGGCCTCTCCCCCACCAATGGCGGTGACGCCAATGGTGACCCTGATGGAGATGGCCTGACTAACGCCCAAGAATACAGCATGGGTACAAACCCAAACAATGCTGATACCGATGGTGATGGCAAGGCAGACAACGTTGACCAGTTCCCAAGCGATCCGAATGATGGTGAGTACTCCGACAGTGACGGAGACGGCATCCCAGATGCCTATGACCCAGATTTCCAAGAATCGGATGAAGGATCGGGCAACGGTGGCTCCCAAGGCGGTGGCGATTCTACCGCTGGTGGACAAAACCCAGGTCAAGAGCCAGGTCAAGGACAGGGTCAAGGCCAAGGTCAAGGCCAAGGTCAAGGACAGGGTCAAGGCCAAGGTCAAGGCCAAGGTCAAGGCCAAGGTCAAGGCCAAGGTCAAGGACAGGGTCAAGGCCAAGGTCAAG
>ERZ1046876.375-NODE-375-length-35443-cov-21.988273_pt1 | contig 35443 bp, 25 predicted proteins | sample MGYA00383094_ERZ1046876 | MGnify/ENA primary metagenome ERZ1046876 (study PRJEB29581, sample SAMEA5548364) | metagenome | biome: marine; feature: coastal; material: water | depth 50 m | study: Short-term variability in the microbial, nano- and picoplankton...
TGTTTCGCTTCGGCTTCAGCCTGCTGTACCCTGCTTTCATTCATGGCGAGGATGACGGGCATAAGAAAAACAGCAAGCGCTAATATTTGGACGATAAGATCGAGTGTGGTTACCGTTAGGGTGAACTCGTGGGTTATGCCGATCTCCCCGCCGTGGTGAAAAATTATGATTAAAATGATTGTTACCCAATTCAGGATTGCCAAGCGCACATCGTAAAAAAGCCAGCAGAGGTATATTCCTATTGCATAGCCTGCGCTGCCGACGCCCCACATATGGAAGGTAACCAAGTTTCCGGTAGCAATAAGGTTGTATATCACAATTAAAAATACCGCTTTCACGTTGAAAGAAGAATTGCAGAAGTACAAGAGTGCTGCCAGAAGCATAGTGGCTAAGTGCGCGGCGTATACATGCTCCCACCCGGAGACGAAAATCCTTGAAGCGCTTAAAAGTGCAATTGGAGATCCGAGTAGCAAGAATAAATATAAGATCTTATCGATATGTTTGTATTTAGTTTGCAAAAAATGTCCGTCGAAGAAAAATTGATAAGGCGGGTTCGAGGGTGGCTAGCATAAGCTGGCACCTTCGGTCAGAAAAGTACAATGGAATACCGTAATTGTATATTTTTCATCAGGTTAAAAATGTGAACTGGTTCACACTAAATAGGCGTCTTGCCCAAGCCAATGCTACGCGTCAATTTATTGCGCGTATCTAGCAGCTTCTCAATCTTTCTTTCCAAATTTCTATTTCTATCAGTTGCATCTGATCTCGCGGTTGAACTGCTGTTTGATCCGGGCCAAAACCAGAAAGCATCCCAATGCCAACAGAGACCCGTATTGCAGCAATATTTGCATCAACTAAAACCGCAAAGACATCTCTCGATTGGCAAGACGGTATGCGGCACCTTTGAAATGGGACCATTTACTTCAGTGTTGGTGCGCCTGATGAAATTCGCTGGCATAGAACCCGAAGGGCTGGAACTCTTTTTACGCCAAGTTTTCTAGGCTGCGGGTGCATGCCGAGCGTGTCGTTTATACGTTTTCACATGTCGTTAATCTGCATGCAGATAATCTGCTCATAACCCACTATGCGGCTATGTTATCTAATCGAAAGTGAGGTTTTTCCTGTGTCTGAAAATCTGCGATTGAGCGCATGAGCGGCGCGAGAAAAAGACGGTCAGGTGGCAGAGCAAATCGAGTAGCTGCACGCCAAGCCTCTGTCGCTGTTGAAACCGCTACTTTTATCGAGCGGAAAATCCCGTGCTTCGAGATACTCAATCAAGAAGCCCTTGAACTTATCGAATATAACGCTGACACGCTGCTCGAAGAGGTTGGAATCGAGTTTCGTGAAGCGCCTGCCGCACTTGAGTTATTAAGCGCAGCTGGTGCCGAGATAGATGGGGAGAGAGTGAGGTTTCCCCGTGGCCTGTGTCGCCAACTCGTCATGGCGTCAGCACCTTCAGAATATTCCCAGCATGCTCGCAACCCAGCGCGAACCACGATCATTGGTGGCGATCGGACCGTCCTCGTGCCCGCTTATGGCTCACCCTTTGTTCGTGATTTGGATGGCGGTAGACGCTACGCCACCATCGAAGATTTTCGTAACTTCGTCAAACTGACCTATATGAGCCCAGGCTTGCATCACTCTGGTGGTACTGTCTGCGAACCCGTCGATCTGCCGGTAAATAAACGTCATTTCGATATGGTTTACAGCCATATGAAATACTCCGACAAACCTTTTATGGGTTCAGTGACTCATCCGGATCGTGCGCAAGATTCAGTCGATATGGCAAACATCCTATTCGGAGAAGGGTTTCTTGATCAAAACACGGTGATGACAAGTTTGATCAATGCAAACTCGCCAATGACGTTCGACGCCACAATGCTCGGCGCGGCAAAGGTCTATGCCGAAAACAATCAGGCGACGGTCATTTCACCCTTTATCCTCGCCGGCGCCATGTCTCCCGTGACCGTGGCGGGTACGCTGACTCAGATTCTTGCCGAGGCATTAGCGGGCATGACTTATACACAACTCGTCCGACCCGGTGCTCCTGTTGTATTTGGCACTTTCGCGAGTGCTATATCTATGCAGTCAGGTGCGCCCACTTTCGGCACACCAGAACCAAGCCTGGTGCTTTACGGCGCGGCAGCATTGGCCCGTCGTTTGAAGGTGCCGTTTAGATCTGGTGGTGGTCTTTGTGGTTCAAAAACGCCCGATGCACAAGCGGCATATGAATCTGCGAACACGCTACAAACCGCAGCTCTGGCCGGAGTGAATTTTATGTTGCATACCGCCGGCTGGTTAGAGGGCGGTTTGGTGATGGGGTATGAAAAATTCATCATGGATACCGATCAAGCCAATATGATTGCTGTGTTGCTGCGCGGAGTGGACCTGTCGGAAAACGGCCAAGCAATGGATGCCATCCGCGAAGTAGGCCCCGGCGCACATTTTCTTGGTGCGGCCCACACGCAAGCAAATTTTGAGCATGCTTTCTACCGCTCTACCGTTGCGGACAACAACAGTTTTGAGCAGTGGGAAGAAGACGGTTGCCAGGACACCGTGGCGAGAGCAAACACGATCTGGAAAGAAATGCTCGCCTCATATGAAGCACCACCTTTAGATCAAGCTGTCGATGAAGCATTGCTTGCATATATGCAACAGCGCAAAGACAGCATGCCCGACCAGAGTTACTGAGGAAGACCAAATGACAGACGAAACCGAAGAAGAATTGGATCTCAATGATCTTGATGACACTGAGTTGGTCGAACAGATGCACGATGATCTCTACGACGGGCTTCGAGATGAAGTCGTCGAGGGAACCGAAATCCTATTGGCGCGCGGCTGGACAGCGGACAAGGTACTTAATGTTGCGCTTGTAGGTGGTATGCAAATAGTAGGCGTAGATTTCCGTGATGGGATTCTGTTCGTACCTGAAGTCCTGCTAGCTGCTAGTGCTATGAAAGGCGGCATGGGAATCCTTCGACCGCTGCTCGCGGAAACCGGTGCAAAACCCATTGGAAAAATGGTTATTGGTACCGTCAAAGGTGACATACACGACATCGGTAAAAACCTGGTTGGAATGATGATGGAGGGGGCCGGATTTGAGGTCGTTGATATTGGCATTAATAACTCGGTGGAAGAGTACTTGGCAGCACTGCTCGAACACGAACCGGATATTCTCGGCATGTCGGCTTTGTTAACAACCACCATGCCGTATATGAAAGTGGTCGTTGACGAAATGGTGAACAGAAATATTCGAGATCAATACATCATCATGGTGGGCGGCGCGCCGCTAAATGAGGAGTTCGGTACCGCAGTCGGAGCGGACGTGTATTGTCGCGATGCAGCAGATGCTGCTGATCAGGCCACTCGTTTGATGAATGAGAAGCACGCGGCTAATGTCTGATCGCTGTCTCATTATCGCGTGTGGCGCGCTCGCTCGAGAAATTATTCAATTAAAGTCGAGCAACCACTGGTCGCATCTCGATGTCGAATGCTTAAGTGCGTCATTGCATAACAGGCCGCAAGAAATCCCTGCTCGCCTAGCAGAAAAACTCGAAGCTGCCAGAGGCAAGTACGATCGTATTCTGGTGGGCTATGCTGACTGTGGGACGGCTGGAAAGATCGACGAGTTAATCGCGAGGGAAAATAATGTCAGTCGACTTTCGGGACCTCACTGCTTCTCTTCATTTGCCGGCGCAGATCGGTACGAGGCAATGATGGAAGACGAACCGGGTACGTTTTGGTTAACGGATTTTCTAGCTCGCCATTTCGAGACCATGGTTTTAAAGCCATTGAAACTTGATCTGCATCCAGAATTAGTTGACGCCTATTTTGGTAACTACCAGCGCCTGAATTATCTATCGCAAGTTTCCGACCCGGACCTGCTCGAAGCAGCAGAAGCAGCTGCCGTGTTCCTTGATCTGAAGTTTACCCACATACCCGCAGGCTACGGTGAACTCGAACAATCTATCAAGTGGTGCGCCGCATGAAGCTCATATCGATTTATTGGCGAGACATCCCTTCGCAAATCATCATCAATAAGGGTCGAGTGAGAACGAAACACCAGTTATCACATCGCTTCCAGGCAGCCATTGACCGAGCTGCCATGCGCGCGGGGAAGGGCAGTTCAGATCTGTATTTGGAGGACTGGCGTCGCACCACCACCCCGCTCGAAGCCACGACCGATGTCGAGTCACTGATAACCGAGATCGCTATCAATTTAGAGAATCAATTCACCGATCAGGATCTAGACCTGCTGATTAAAAACCACGGCAATTCAGCCGCTGGAGAGACGAACACTGGAGAGATGACATGACAGATACAGTCCTCAGCTCGGCAACGAGAGAAGTGGTCATCGGTTTTGACCGCCCATTTGTATTAATTGGCGAACGAATCAACCCGACGGGCAGAAAGATTCTTGCGGCAGAAATGGCCGCTGGAAAATTTAGCCGAGTCGAGGCAGACGCCATCGCTCAAGTCGCAGCCGGCGCACAAATGCTTGACGTTAATGCAGGCATTCCTTTGGCTGATGAGCCAGCGATTCTGGCAAAAGCCATTCAGCTGGTGCAAGCCGTGACAGACGTGCCGTTGACGATTGACTCGTCTATTGTGGCAGCGCTAGAAGCAGGTCTCGGAGTGTATCAAGGTAAAGCGCTGGTCAACTCAGTGACGGGCGAAGAAGATAGACTCGAAACGGTCTTGCCTCTTGTTGCCAAACATGGCGCGGCTGTTGTCGCTATTTCAAATGATGAAACGGGTATTTCGGAGGACCCAGATGTCCGCTTCGAAGTCGCTAAAAAAATCGTTGAACGCGCCGCAGATCATGGCATCTCGAGCGCAGACATCGTAGTTGATCCGCTTGTCATGCCTATCGGCGCCATCAATACTGCAGGTCGTCAAGTCATGCATCTGCTGCGTCGACTGCGCGAAGAACTCAAAGTAAACACAACTTGCGGCGCTTCTAACGTCAGCTTTGGCTTACCGAATCGCAACGGCATTAATGCTGCGTTTTTACCGATGGCGATGGCAGCAGGTATGACCTCTGCAATTACCAATCCTTTGCACCCCGAAGTTGTCCAAGCCATTCTTGGTGCGGATGTGATGATGGGACACGATCCCGACTGCGCACGCTGGATCACCCAATATCGGGACCCTCTGCTTAGTCAATCAGCTTCGCGCGGGGAACGCCCCCGACGCCGACGTCGCGTTTAGTTAAGTGCATCGGTGCACCCATAAGTGGTCGCGGTAGTCTTTACACCTTCCGGGCGCCGCGGCGAGTTTGAAATCGGCACGCCGTTACTGGAAGCTGCCCGTCAACTCGGTGTCGACATCGATTCCGTGTGTGGTGGCCGCGGTTTGTGTGGCCGCTGCCAAATTCTGTGCACCAGCGGTTCTTTCGCAAAACACGGTATCGAGTCTTCACCTTCGCATCTATCGCCGATCTCGCAAACGGAAATCAAATACTCGGAACGCAAAACACCGCTCGAAGTCGGTCGCCGCTTAAGCTGCCATACCCGCATTGAGGGACCTTTGGTCATCGATGTGCCTGCAGAATCCCAGGTACATAAACAGGTCGTGCGAAAGGATGCAGAACAGCGTGACATCAGTCTAGACCCCAATATTCGCTTGCACTACATCGAAGTGCCAGAAGACGAAATGGAACACAGCATCAGCAATGTTAGACGCATGCTGCAAGCCCTAGAAAACCAATGGCAACTAACAAATCTAACCGTAGACGGGTCAATATTTGCCATGATCCACCAAGCTTTGATCGCTGGTAAGAACAGCTTAACAGTGGCCATTAGCAACGATGGATATAAACAAAGAGTCATCGCCGTTTTTCCCGGATTCACAGATCAATACTTTGGGTTGGCGATCGATATAGGTTCCACCACCATCGCGCTGCACCTAACAGATATGAACAGTGGCGATGTGCTAGCCTCAGTAGGCTGCATGAATCCGCAGATTCGTTTTGGTGAAGACCTAATGAGTCGGGTGTCTTATCTGCAGATGCATCCTGAAGGTACCGTTGAGATGACTGAAGTTGTTCGCGATGCGATTAATCAACTCATTGACGAAGCGGCTGAAGCAGCAAACATCGACAAACGCCAGATCTTGAGTATGGTCGCTGCAGGGAACCCTATCATGCATCACTTGGTGCTAGGCATTGATCCCTCACCGCTTGGCTTTGCGCCATTTACTCTTGCGACAGATGACGCAATAGAAATAGCTGCCCGTGAGGTTGATTTGCAAATTAATCCCGGCGGGCGATTGTACTTGCCTCCTTGCATTGCTGGTCATGTCGGCGCCGATACGGCGGCTGTGTTGCTTTCAGAGCAACCCTATAAGGCGGGCTCACTTAGCTTAATTATTGATATCGGCACCAACGCGGAAATCGTGCTTGGTAACCAACAGAAGTTACTCGCCTGTTCTAGCCCCACAGGTCCCGCGTTTGAAGGCGCACAAATTAGTTGCGGGCAGCGCGCGGCGCCTGGGGCTATTGAGCGGGTGCGCATTGATCCGGAGACATTAGATGTCCGAGTTCGGGTGATCGGCTCTGAGTTCTGGTCCGATGAGCCAGGTTTCACCGATTCTATTGTGAACTTCGGCATTACTGGCATATGCGGTTCCGGTATTATTGAAGCGGTTGCAGAAATGTACCTCGCTGGCGTGTTGTCGACCGACGGCGTCATCCAAGCAAAGCGTCAGGCCGAGAGTGACCGGATTCTCAGTAATGGCCGTACTTTTTCATTCCTCCTGACGGATGGTGATGTGAAAGTCAGCGTGACTCAGAACGACGTGCGCCAAATTCAATTGGCGAAAGCGGCGTTGTACGCAGGGGTAAAATTGCTAATGGATAGGTTCCCCACTGATCATGTCGACGAAATCAAAATTGCGGGTGCCTTTGGCAGCAACATCGACGCTAAGTATGCGATGTTGCTCGGGTTGATCCCTGATTGTGCACTGGCGCAGGTTGCCTCTGTCGGCAATGCAGCCAGTACCGGTGCCCGCATTGCTTTACTTAATGATGCTGCTCGCGCGGAAATCCAAACCGTGGTGCGACAAATCGAAAAGATCGAAACGGCAGTCGCTGCTGAGTTTCAGAGCTATTTCGTCGACGCCATGGCCATACCGCACAAAACCGATCCCTTCGTGCACCTGTTTAAAGTGGTTAACAAGCCAGCCCAAGCGGCAGAAGAGGACACCCAGCGAAAACGACGCGGTAGGAGAAAGCGCGATTAACCTGCCTGTCGAGCACTATCTCCGGCTGGTCAGTATGTGTCGACCCCGAATTCAGCGGCGGCGTCTCTTATCCACGCAAACACATAATCTGCGAAGCTTCGCCTCACGACTAACTCAAAACTGTTAGTGTCAAGCCGACGTAACACAACTTGAGTATGGGCAAACGTCGTCGTCACAACTTTGCCAACCTTCAGGTTCGATTCATGCACGTCATAGCTGGTAGATTTCATCAACACTTCTTCTGCATGTTCTCCAGCAAGCTGCAGCAGGGTTTGCCCACCTGACACATTAACAATTGCCGCGTACCCCTCGACAGCAAGCCTCAGCTTAACCTCGGTACTATGCGTCTCATCCTCTGCGACCGTGACTAGCCACTCATCGGGGCTAATCCAGCGGATACACGCCGCGTCATTTTGATAGCAGCTTAGTGGTTCCGTTGGCAATGGCAATTCCAGCTGGGACTGCACAACATCTTTTATGTCATTTTCCAAGCCGCGAATGACAATATGTCCGCATTGAATTTCATTGAGCCGCACGGGATTAACGCCCGAGATTTGACTTTTATCTGCATCAGCAAAGACTGATCTCGCTAGTCCTGAAACCTCAGGTCGCTGCTGCATCACTGCATATTGATCGGCATTAGACATTTTGTCGGTCCCCCGCTGGATCATAGAACACAGTGGAACAAATTTCCGCGGCCATCCACTCATCAGGTCCAATGGATACTTGAACGGTTTCTCCCTGGCGATCAAGCCCACCTCGTACCAGCGCCAGGGCAAAGCTTTTATTCAGGGTTGGACTAAAGTAGCTAGAGGTTACATGACCTACCATATTTGCCGGAAGTTGGGTCGGTCGCTCAAAAACAATCTGAGAACCTTCAGGCAAGATAACATTGGTGTCGATCGGGGAAAGCCCAACCAGCTGTTTTCGCTGCGCTCTTTGACAATCTTCCCGAGCCATACCTCGCTTACCGACAAAACTAAATTTCTTGCGCCTGGCTATCGCCCATTCCATGCCTAAGTCTTCAGGTGTCACCGCGCCGTCTGTGTCTTGGCCAACGATAATGAAGCCCTTTTCTGCGCGAAGTACGTGCATCGTTTCCGTGCCGTAAGGCGTCAGGTTGTATTTCTTTCCAGCCTCAATCAACCTTTCCCAGAGGGCCAAACCATAATTCGCATTGACATTAATCTCATAGGACAACTCACCGGTGAATGAGATTCGAAAGATTCGGCCAGGGATATCCGCGACCACGCCTTCACGCCATGCCATAAAGGGAAAGTTGTCTGAATCGAGATCCGTATCCGTTAGTTCGCTGAGTAACGCTCGAGCGTCTGGTCCGGAAATCGTCGCCGTCGCCCAGTGATCTGTCACCGTATTAAAATAGACGTTGAGTTCCGGCCATTCAGTCTGGTGCCAAAGTTCAAGCCACTCCAGCACTCTGGCGGCGCCGCCAGTGGTGGTGGTCATCACAAAATGATTGTCAGCGAGGCAAGCAGTCACACCATCATCCATGACCATGCCATCTTCACCGCACATCAAGCCATATCGACACTTGCCAACGCCGAGCTTCAGCCACGCATTGGTGTAAATGCGATTGAGAAACTCGCGTGCATCGGCACCCTGAATATCAATTTTGCCGAGGGTTGAAGCATCTAGAATACCCACACCGTTGCGCACGGCAAGACATTCGCGATCCACAGCCGCGCGCATCGTTTCGCCGCCTTGAGGAAAGTACCAGGGTCGCTTCCACTGACCAACGTCCTCAAACAAGGCGCCGTTTTGCTCGTGCCAGGATTGCATCGCGGTGTAACGCTTCGGCTCAAACAGCTTACCTACATCCCGACCTGCCATGGCACCAAAGCTGACCGGTGTGTAGTTGGGCCGAAACATAGTCGTGCCGGTTTCAGCGATAGATCGACCGAGTGCCTTCGCGGCAATTGCCACGCCATTGACGTTACTGATCTTGCCCTGATCTGTGCCGAATCCAAGGGCAGTATATCGCTTCACATGTTCGACACTTTCAAATCCTTCTCTGGTGGCAAGTTCAATCGAAGCAGCAGTCACATCCAGTTGATAGTCAACAAACTGCATGGGTGCTCTTGAGGTCGCGCGCGTGTGGGGAATATGAAAACAGGGTTCCATCTCGAGCGGAATCGCTTCTTGAACCTCCGGGACTGCCAAGCGAGGTAAATCGTATTGCGTCAGCGCGCTCGTCGCAGCGTCAATGCCTTGGCCGAGGGCCGATGCTAACGAAAAGTCCCCAGTGACTGCACCTGCCGTCCACATGTTCTGTTTTGATACGCCGGGCACAAACGCTGAGATATCCTCTCGCCATTCTGGCCTCGTGCCTGTGTGACTAGATAGGTGAACTACTGGCGACCAACCGCCAGAGGACGCGATGACGTCAGCTTTAATGTGTACCAGTCTACCCATTAATGTCTGAGTTTGACTGTTAAAACCCGAGATTACCGCAGACTTAACTTGCCTCAAACCTTTTGTTTCGATGACGGCTGAACTGACCATGACCCGAATACCGGCGGCCTTGGCCCGCGCTACCAATACTGGATCCGGTGCTGCCCGAGTATCAACGACAACCGCAGTGCCTCCCTCAGTGTCTACCCAATCGAACGCTGCTTGATAGGCAGAATTATTCGTTGTCATGAGTACCAGTTGTTTGCCAGGCCGGACGCCGTATTGTCGGATGTATGCAGAAACAGCATTTGCCTGCATACAGCCGGGGACGTCATTGTTGGCAAAAACAAGTGGCCGCTCTTGGGCGCCTGTGGCTAACAGTACAGCGCCGGCGCGCACTCTGTGCATCCGTTGCCGACTGCTTGCGCCTTTCTGCCGACTCGGCAAGTGATCAGAGCGGCGTTCGTGCAAGGTGACAAAATTGTGATCGTGATACCCAGTGGCAGTTGTTCTAAGTAATATCTCGACATTCGCCTTGCCGGATAACTCGCGCATGGTTTTTTCAATCCAGGCAGCGGCGCTTTGACCGTCTATCAGGTCTCTGCTAAGTCTAAGTGACCCACCTGGATTTGGGCTTTCATCGACGAGCAATACCCTTGCATTAGAACGGCTTGCCTGCGCCGCAGCAGCTAGACCAGCGGGGCCAGCACCCACAATCAGCAGGTCACAATGCCGATTGAGTTTGTCGTAAGTATCAACATCTGGCACAGAAGGCGCGACGCCGAGTCCCGCACCGGCACGAATCACTTTTTCATACCACGGCCAGAGAAACTGAGGAAACATGAGCGTCTTGTAATAAAATCCCGGCGGCATCATCTTGGCCGCAAGATCTCCAACGAGAGACATGACGTCAAAATCGACGCTCGGCCAACCGTTTGTCGTGCGACAAACCAAGCCTTCATAAATTTCTTGCTGAGTTGCGCGGACGTTCGGTACTGCGGTCGCTTCAGAATCCGCTAACTGTAAGATGCCATTCGGTTCTTCTTCTCCCGCCGAGACGATTCCCCGCGGCCTACCGTACTTGAAACTACGTCCGACAATCTTGATGTCATTGGCCAATAACGCCGACGCAATTGTATCGCCTTGATACCCAGTTAACTGCTTGCCGTTGAAGGTAAAGGTAATAGGGCAGGAATAGTCAATATCATTCCCTCCCGGAATTCTGTTGGCTTCCGTCATAACGCGGACGCCTGAGGGTCATCTATTCGATAGGAGCGATGAATTTCGTAGGTCACGGTATCCCGAACTACGTTAAAGTATTTGCGACAGCCCGCGGCATGAACCCACATTTCTGTATGCAAGCCGCGAGGATTAGCGCGAAAGTACAAATAATTACCCCATGCCTCATCACTGCAGGCGTCAGGATCTGCTGGGCGAACGATGTGTGCTTGTCCATGATAGTGAAACTCTTCTTCACTACGTGACTCAGCGCAAAAAGGACAATATATATTTAGCAATTGGGACTCCTAGTGTGCGACACCTGCAGCTCCGTGTTCATCAATAAGGGCGCCTGAATAAAATCTATCAAGCGCAAACGGTTTTGCCATAGCTGGAATTTCTTCTGACGCGAGACAATCAGCAAACACATGACCCGAACCTGGTGTCGCTTTGAACCCTCCGGTCCCCCAACCACAATTAAAGTACAAACCTTCCACTGGACTGCTGCCCATGATTGGGCAAGCATCAGGGGTCGTATCAACAATTCCTCCCCACTGTCGGTTCATCCGAACTCTTGAAAAACTCGGAAACAGCTCAATAATCGCCGCAAGCGTATGTTCGATAGTGGAGAATGAACCCCGTTGGCCGTAACCGGTATAACTATCAATGCCAGCACCGATGACGAGATCACCTTTGTCTGACTGAGAGATATAGCCATGTACCTGATTGGACATCACGACAGTATCGAGTACAGGTTTAATGGGTTCAGAAACGAGTGCTTGCAGTGGGTGCGACTCGATAGGTAAATCAAACCCGGCATAACCCGCCAGTACACTCGAGTTACCGGCGACCACACATCCCACTCGCTCTGCTCCGAGCAAACCGTATTGGCTAGTCTGCACACCCTTAACTTGTCCGCCTGAAATGTCGAAGCCGGTTACCTCGCACTGTTGCAGCAGATCGACTCCGAGCGCGTCGGCCGCTCTTGCAAAGCCCCATGCGACTGCATCATGGCGTGCCACGCCGCCTCTTGGTTGCCATGACGCGCCCATAATTGGATAGCGGGTGTGCTTTGAAATGTTAATCAAAGGCGCGATATTTTTTACACCTTCTGCATCAAGAACTTCACCATCAATTCCGTTCAAACGATTAGCTGAAACTCGCCTTTCGATATCACGCATATCTTGTAATGTGTGACCCAGGTTCAAGACGCCACGCTGAGAAAACATGACATTATAATTAAGATCCATTGAGAGTCCTTCCCAGAGCTTCAATGCATGTTCGTAGAGTTGAGCGGCTTCATCCCACAAATAGTTTGAACGGACAATGGTTGTATTACGACCCGTATTGCCGCCGCCGAGATAACCCTTTTCAATCACTGCAATATGCTTAACGCCGTGATTTTTTGCCAGGTAGTAAGCCGTTGCCAAACCATGGCCGCCGCCACCAATGATGATGACGTCGTAGTGTTTTTTAGGTTCTGGATTACGCCATACCTTTTGCCAATTTTCATGGTAGGTGAGCGCGTGTCGAAACAAGCTAAAAGCTGAATATCGTTGCATGATGGTTTTTCTAATCCTGAACTGAGCCGAAAGAGGATTCCGCTCTAGCTCTTTCGAGAGAGATAGATGAGCCCGTGGGTACGAGACCGGCATCTTCCTCGCTCAAAATGACCGATGATCCTAATGTGCTGTGCTGTGCTCTCTCGGATTTGGGCGAGCAGCCCATGTATTTTCGATATGAACGACTAAAATGGGGGGCGGAAATAAAGCCGCACATGGTCGCGATTTCAACGATGGAACAAGATGTTTGACGCAGCAGTTGTTTTGCCCGTTCTAACCTTAATTTTAGATAGAATCGAGAAGGTGTCACACCAATGAAATTGAGGAAAAGTCGCTCTAGCTGCCGCCGCGAGATGCCCGAATATTGCGCGACTTCAGTCAACTCGATGGGCTCTTCTATATTTGCCTCCATCAGCTGCACCGCATTGGAAAGCTTAGGTTGGTTGACAAATAATTGGCTCTCCATTCTGAGCCGCTGCGGCTCATGACTATCTCGTACACGATCGCACACGAACATATCAGAGATGCCATTTCCAAGTGACTGACCATGATGGCTCGCAACCAGATGAATCATCATATGCAAGGGGACATCCCCTCCCGTACAGGTGATTCGATCACGGTCAAAGGTAAACAAATGATTGTTGCAATAGACTTGCTGGAACTCTTCTTGGAGCGCAGCCAAACACTCCCAATGAGCGCTGCAGCTATAGCCATCCAGAAGTCCAGCCTGTGCCAGAACATAAGCGCCCGTGCATAATCCACCGACTGAAGATTTAGACGCCCCTATCGATTTGAGCCATTTAACGGCTTCAGGTTCAACGTTGTTCCTCACGTTGATACCCGCAGTAACAAGCACAAGGTCAAAATCGTCGGCCTGCTCAATGGTAATATCGGGTACAACTTGCATGCCGCCACTGGACGTAAGCGGCGCGCTCGAAGTGCCAATCAATTTCCAATCGTAAAGCACCTTGCCGCTAAGATGGTTCGCCATCCTGATGGGTTCAATGGCTGAAGCAAGTGACATTAATGTAAATTGTTCGACCAACAAGAAGCCAATACGAAACGTATTAGGCTCCGGTCGGACGGGTTTTGCTGACTTAACTAACACTATCGAAACTGAGGGTTGAAGACGGGTAGCAAAACATAAAGCTCATGACCTCACTCGCAGATTTTCTGGATCGAGAAGTGGCGCGTACCCGACCGCTTCAATTCTTATTGGGTACTCTTCGCAGAAATACTCCAACAGAAGCTCTGTTCCCACGGAAGCAAACTCTGCGGGAATATACCCCAATATGATATTGCTGCCTAGAGAGGGGCCGTACTCCACACTCGTGCATATTGAACGTCTTCCGAACTCATCCAGCAACACTTCTCGGGTCTCCTTGTTAAGGATAGGCCATTCACCCACTGGATATCGTGCGACGCCACTAGCATCGACGTTCTTGAGCATCACCATGGTGCACAAGTAGCTAGCCTGTTGGTCCGCCGCCTTCTGAGCCACATACGCCGCTTTACCATGAAAATCAGCCTTCTTCACAAGCTTTCGGGCTAAATCCGCTTCATGCAAATTGTAGTCTGTTTCAAGGTCAGCGTTTTGTAATCTTAGGCTTTTTTCCAGCCTTCGACTATTGGCATAGGTTTCGATGCCCACCGGATTGACGCCGGCATCCGCGAACAGATCCCAAAGCTGCAAACCATCGGCAAAATCAAAGTACAACTCCCAGCCAAGTTCTCCTACATAGGAGATCCGAAACGCCCAAATGTTGATCCCCGCGATTTCTATGTTGGCCGCCGTTGCGAAAGGAAATTTTGCGTCGCTAACGGCGTCAGGGTCATCTACCAGCGACGCCAAAACCTTGCGTGCATTCGGCCCCCAAAGCCCCAACGTCGCTAATTGATGGGTCCGGTTATGGATCTCAATATCAGCATTGCGGACTGCGGCCATCTGTTTAATCCAGACGAGATCTCGATGTCCGGTACCGCCGCCACAAATCACTCTAAAGCAGTCTTCGGATAATCTGACAATCGTCAGATCCGCGCGGATACCGCCTTTTTCATCTAAGAAATGGGTGTAAACACCTTTGCCGACCTGCGTGGCTCCACCGACTCTTGCGACTGCAAGGTATTCAAGTAGATGCTCTGCCGACGGACCATCAATGTCATAAATTGCGAAGTGCGATAAATTAACCATACCAACATCGTCACTGAGGGCGAGTTGTTCGGCATTGGATACTTCCCAAAAATGACGTGAATCCCATTCGTTCATTCGTTGCGGTATCTGGTCGCGGTATTTTGCCAGCAGCGTTGGCTCGTTGGCCGCGTAGCCGTGTGCACGCTCCCAACCCGCAGCCTCCATAAAGTAACCCCCGAGCGCCACTTCACGTTCATAAAACGGACTCTTGAACAGCTGCCGGCCAGTTTCGAACGGCTCCCTCGGGTGCACCGCTGGCGTATACACCTTCTTTGCTATTTCTCCGCAACGCCCAAAAACATAATCGTCTTGTTTCTGCTCGGGATAGAATCGAGCAATATCAATCCCGTATGGGTCGTATTCAGGTGACCCCTTTGTCATCCAGTCAGCAACGACCTTGCCTACACCAGGACCATCCTTGACCCAAACCGCTTCTGCAAACCACAGGCCTGATATCTCTGGCGCCTCACCGATGAGAGACCCGCCATCGGCAGTAACTGACAGGAGCCCATTGAAGCTGCGACGATCTTCGTACCCTAACTCTCCCAGCAGAGGTACCAACGCCATTGCTTTTTCCATTGGCTCCAAGACTTGTTCTAACGACAACTCCCTCATGGAAGGGGACATCCTGGACTCACCTGGTTCAGCGATGTCGTCAGCAGTCACCAGCACGGGATTGTCTGTTTCGTAATATCCCCATTCGATCTTTCCACCTTCTGTAGTGGCAGGATCTCCCGTATCTCGGAAGTACCCTGAATTACCTTGATCACGAAACAGTGGATAAACAATCTCTGCACCCGTACCGCTTAATTCTTCGTAGGGGCCAAAAAACATTAAAGGATGTTCCAGAGGCACCATGGGTAATTTCGACCCAACCTGATCAGCCAGTAACGGCCCCCATATCCCTACAGACACAACGACCTTATCCGACATGATCCTGCCGCGATGCGTTTCAACCCCACAAACACGGCCATGCTCAACGAGGATTTTGATCGCAGGCGTGTAAGCAAACACTTGTAATTTACCGGTCTCTACTGCTTCATCAACCAGGTCGCCAGCAACTGTTTGCGATCTCGGCACCACTAGCCCAGCATCAGGATCCCACATCGCACCCTGAATCATGTCGACGTCACACAGGGGGAACCTCTTGACGGTTTCTTCAGCTGAAATCAGCGAGACATTGGTCCCATAGGCTTTGCCCTGACCCACTTTACGCTGCAATTCGAGCATCCGTTCATCATCGTCTATGCGGGCAACCTCAAGACCACCGATCCGCACATAGTTACCACGAGCCTCGTAGAAGTCTTGACTGTATTTGGTTGTGTAGGTTGTAAATTTGTCACCGCCGGTGGTGAAACAAAAATCTGAAGCGTGAGAGGTCGACCCGATATCAGTCGGCACTGCAGACTTATCAAGACCCACAATATTGCTCCAGCCTTGCTCGATCAAATGGTGCGCAATGGATGAACCCACTATGCCGCCAATCCCGACAATCACGGCGTCAGCTGTCTCTGGAAACACTGCCATGCAATAACTCTTAAGTACCTATTTTAAGGGTCTAATCCTATCTGTTTTTTTCAAGCCGAAGAATTACCAGAGAGTAAAAAAAACATACCGATGGCGTTTTCGTGTCTTTTTTTGTCGCTTCTGTTGAAACGTTAAAACGCAGGCAAACTTGGCCTTTAATATTGGCGTGCTTGCCGCTTCATGTGTCGAAGAGGAGGATAGGTGTTGCAACCCGCGTTTTAACGTATCGCTTATGACATTTTATCTAAGATAAGTCCTGAACAGCGCGAGTCTAGGCCGTTTTGGCCACCTTAAGATAGTTAAAAACAATACGGGTGATTTCATCGTTGAACTTGCTGATCGGTTGGCTATAGATGGCCTCGAGATGCTCGAGTAGTTCCTCGATGTTCTGTACGTCGGGAGAGCTCCCTTGGAAGTGCGCGTTGGTGAGAGAATAAACATTAAACGTTTCGATCTGCACGATCTGGATCGGCACTTTAATATCATTAAATAACGGTGGAATTTTTTCTTCATCGCTACCAGGCGTTTCAATAATCCTGGCCGTAATGAGTTCTCGCGGCTTATAGCCACGAAAGTTGGGGAAAACGCGATCTCCGGGACGGAAAACAGTTGTAAGCTGCTCTCCTTCCACCAAAGATTGATAGCGCTTTCTAAACGCCATTTCGTCTCGTGGCAAATCCATCGATCAGACTTCCTTAGATCGCGTCTCTCATCGTCGTAGCAAGCTCATCGCTGGGTTTTTCCAGCTTGGTCATGATCTTAAACGCAGGCACTGCCTGATGAAGATTCATATGCTGGCCGCTATGGGTACGATTACCGTGATCGCGGGCCATGCTAAGCGTGGTTGTATCTGGCTCAAGTAATATGTCTGCGACTATCGCATCACCGGGAAGGCGGCCAAGATTCGCAACCGAATTTTTCATATCGCCTTCAGGGTCACCGGTCATACCAGCGAACGCTGAATAAGCCTCATTCGGTTGAGCACCCTTGTTTGACGTGTTCACGACAACACCTGCATTCGCGAGTTCATCGCCAATGGTGTCTTCACCCACACCGCGCGCGGAAACAAACGGTGAGATCAGTTCAGCGATTTTCTCTGCCTTAGAGACTGTTCGATTACAAATCACTACTTCTGCTGGATTTTTTTGCGCCATTTCGTAAGCAATAGGTAGCGCCGTACCACCCGCGCCAAGGATCACAACCTTTTGGCCTGCGATGCAATCTGGATACTCTTCGAGCAGGCCATTCACAAACCCGATCCCATCCGTGTTGTAACCGATGAGTTTGCCGTCTTCACGCGCAATCACATTGACACTGCCTATCGCCTCTGCAGACTGATCTAATCCATCGAGGTGTGGCGCGACCTTATCCTTAAAACCGGAACCGGCACCGCCACCCATATAGTTTGGATCATCTTTGAGCTCTTTAAATATCGCGCCGACATTCTCTGGATCACCGACGATGAAACAAGAGCGATATGGAAGGTCGTAACGTTCGAATACGGCATTATGCATCGCCGCAGAGCCGCCCGGGTAGTCGTGATCAATAGGGAAAAATAGGACTTTGACATCGCCTATCGAATCAAGATCTAGCGCATTGTTTTTTGGTTGGGCAGCAACTTCAATTAATCCGTCAGCGAACAGGGTCTGAATCGGCATAAATGGCTCTCTTATTGTTAGTTAGTTATTTGTTTGAATAATGCATACTTATAGGTGAAAGTAAGTATGTATGAGATCGTATTACATTAGCAAGGTTATAACTTACATCAGACGAAGTCACGCTAAGACCAAAAGCTACTAAGAACTACAGCCCGAAATAAGACTTAGGAATAACAATTAACAGAATGAAGCGGCGAGAAATATTAATTTGGAGCATCTGCTCGATACTCTCAGTCGGTGCTGCAGTAGGCATCCACTTAAGTGCAGCGACAGTAAATGCAACTTATCCAACACGCAATATTCAAGGCGTCATTATGTGGGGGGCTGGCGGGGCAACGGATACAATGAGTCGCGCTATCACGCCTTACGTTGAACCATTGCTAAATCAAGAGGTTATCCTAACCAACCGATCAGGGGGTGCAGGCGCAATCTCAACGAAGTACGTGCATCACCGAAAACCCGATGGCTATACGCTGCTTTATGGCGCCGAAAATCCACAATTGCATGGCGTGTTAGGTTTGTCAGATGTTGATTATCGAGAGTTTTATGCCGTCAATGTGCTAGCACGCGGCATCTCAGTCATTGTTGCTCATCCTGATACGCCGTGGCGCAGCTTAAAAGAACTGATGGAAGATGTGAAGAATCGGCCAGGGGAAATTAAGATGGGTTCAACCGGCCCTGGCGGCTTGCCTTATGTCATCGGTGCAATGCTTGGCACACAAGGTGAGTTTGATATTATACCTGTACCTTTTGACGGAGACGGGCCTGCGATCACGGCTTTGCTCGGCGGTCATGTGGACTTTCTACCCTCAGGATATACAGCAACCTCTGAGCACATACGCGCCGGCCGCTTGAGAGCGCTAGCAGTCGTAAATGACCAAGAGATTGAGCTACTGCCTGGCATACCGCCTTTAACTCAAGATTACCCCGCATTTAAAAAATTCCTACCTTGGGGACCTTTTTACGGTGTGTTTATCGATAAAGACGCACCGGATAGCGTGAAGACCAAATTGACTGAAGCTTTTCATCAGGGTGCCAGCGACCCTGCGTTTGAAAAGTTTGTGACAGATTTTGGTGCAATACAAATGAACGTTTCAGGCGAAGAGGCAAATGTGTTTTTAGAAAAGTGGCAATCAGTCACAACCTGGCTGCTACATGATGCAGGTGCAACGAAGACATCGCCTGAAGCTTTTGGTATCGAACGACCCTAAAAAGCAGCATGCAGCACAGCCAGAAGCATTCAAACGAAAGACAATAAGCAATAACCGGAGCTAGCGTGGAGACAACGACTCAAACAGATCATCGAGAAGCATCAGCAAGAACCCGCAAGCCGGGCGAGCATCTTTTTGTGGCTCTTTTACTGCTCGTGAGTATCCTTGCTTTTTTCTTGTCCTATGGCATTTCCGGCTTCGCCTCAATCAGTGCGCCAGGCACTTTGCCTCTACTTGCCTCTTCAGTTTTGGTGGCATCGGCTCTGACGATTAATCGGGAAGTGTGGTCTCTTCCTTCGCCACCGCCCGACCAAAGCTTTGCTCACATGTTGACCCCCACTGTTTTGATCAATTTCTTCGCGCTGGGTCTCATCTATATCGCGATATTGACATTGCTCGGTTTCATACCGGCAACCTTCACTTACCTGTTCGTGGCCACGCTTTATCTGCACAGACAAGGGTGGTTACTGGCTTTTTTTGTAAGCGTGAACTCGCTTGCGATCATCTATATTGTGTTTAGGCTTATCTTTAAAGTGATATTGCCAGAAGGTTTACTCGAATCATGAGTCAAGCATTAGAGTACTTCTCAATTGGTTGGATGGATCCGCAGTTATTTTTTCTGACGGCGATTGGCACCTTTGCTGGGATCTACATTGGCGCCATTCCTGGATTGTCAGTCACCATGGCAGTCTCGATCTTAATTTCATTTACCTTCTCCTGGGACGTTAACGAAGCGCTCGCGCTGATGGCCGGCGTGTTTATGGGTGGCGTTTATGGCGGTTCGCGCACCGCGATTTTGTTAAACATTCCCGGTGCTCCCAGCGCACTGGTCACAGCATTGGATGGGTACCCTCTTGCGCTAAAAGGCGATGCGGGTCGAGCGATAGGGCTCTCTACCGTGATGTCATTTATTGGCGGCCTGGTAGGCATACTAATTCTCATGATCGCCGCACCCATTATCTCGAACTTCACACTCGCGTTCGCACCACGAGACTATTTCTTACTGGCTGCACTCGGATTGTTTTTAGTCGGCAGCTTATCTGCGGAATCACTGTCGAAGGGGATGTTTTGCGGCGCGCTTGGCGTCTTGCTGGGCATGGTTGGTCTGGACCCATTGACAGCCGAAGAAAGGTTTACGTTTGATACGCTCGAACTCACCAGCGGCATCCCTTATATCGCAGCGATGATAGGCTTCTTTGGTTTCGCTGAAATCCTGGTGCAACTACACCACTTGGATGTTAAACCGGTCAGACAAAACTTAGATAAGATCCTACCCTCGTTGTCGCTGGTGAAAAAATACCTACCGCTATCTTTGCGCACCTCATCAATCGGTGTCATTGTCGGCGCCTTGCCAGGTACCGGCGGCGATATCGCCTCGCTACTCGCCTACGATCATGCCAAACGCTCGGTGAAATCACCTACAGCGAAATTCGGTGAAGGGGCAGAAGAGGGGTTGATTGCAGCAGAAACCGCTAACAACGCTGCTGTGGGTGGCGCTTATATTCCGATGCTGACGCTCGGCATGCCCGGGGACGCTGTGACAGCGGTGATTATTGGCGCGCTCTTTATCCACGGTATTCAACCTGGGCCCTTGATGCTCACAGAAACGCCACATCTATTCTGGTTTACCGTCGGCAATCTGACGTTGGCAAATCTGTTTGTGCTAATTTTTGGTTTGACCGGGATTAGCATCTTCAGCCGTATCGTTCAGTGTCCGAAAGGTATTCTGCTGCCACTTATTTTTGTGTTGTGCGTCGTTGGCACCTATGCAATACAGAACAGTTTGATTGATGTTTATTGGATGCTGGGTTGCGGCTTCTTGGGTTATTTTTTAAAGCGGTACGGTTTTCAGGTAGCCCCTATCATCCTCGGCATCATCCTTGGACCGCTGATGGATGTCTCCTTCAGGCGTGCGGCGCTATCGGTTCAAAACGATATCAGCCAGCTCTTGTGGGAATTTGTCAGCAATCCAGTTTCCTTGGTGCTGACATCCGCTATATTTGTGCTCTTGATCACAAGCGTGATCAAATCACGTCAACAAAAAGCCGCCGAGCGCGCTGATTAACATGTTGAAATTACCGACTGGCATCGAACAACTCGCTAAGGTTTGTCATGCCATTACTGGCAAATGCTGGGTAATATGTAACCATGTTGAGCCGGCAGGGTGACGGTCCGGCACGACAGGCTGGGGCTCTGCTAGGTTCCGCCGCATTGGCGTTCATCAATGGCGCGCTGTTTTCATGCGCTTGCTTCAGGACAGCCTAGTAACAACAAAGCTAGTAACAACAAAGCTAGTAACAACAATAGGAACAACGTTATGCAAGCAGGCTCTTTCTTTCCGGGCTCCCATTATTCATCAATTTATGCGATGGCTGGAGATGACTGTTCTCTATTCTTCGACTTGGATGATCTAACGGAGAAGCAACAGGCGGATCATCTGTCAAATATTGAATTGACAGCCATGTTGCAGGTAGCCCTTGCCTGCATAGGCCATGGCAAAGACCATCTAGCATTGTATGAGGAATTTCTTGAGCCTGGCTGGCAGGAAACGCTGCAGCGTTACCATGGTCTATTCTCCCGTATGACAAAAGAAGTGGTCCCCTTCGAACACTTCAGCTACCACCCTAAGACCACTTTCTATCAATCGGTCGCTAACCTTATTAAGGACAAGCCGGCGCTGACCGATGTAGCAAACCTTTATATGTCCAGTGGTTCAAACGAAATAATCCATCAGAACAGCCAGCTTCTCGAGATAAACCGTAACGTCAACTCTAAGAAACACTTCGCCGAAAATGCGCCTGCTTATGGCATACGCGTACCCGATACAATCGTCACCACAAAGGGTGCACTTCGCGATACCGCCGTCACCGCGTTTTTCGAGAAACACCAGCACAAGGTGATGCTGAAACTTTTGGGTTTGGCCGGTGCGAGAAATGTGACTGCTGTCGAGAGTATCGAAGCGACCGAAGACTACGTTGCTGAATACGACAGCGAGATGGTGGTTCTGTTACAGGAACGACTGGATTTAGAGAACTATACTGAAATGACGGTTGATCTTGTCGTATCCACCAACGACATTAAAATCGCGAATCTACGAAAAATTCTTTTTGCAGATGGCCTGTGGGTCGGCAACTTGATCGGCGACTCTGTATCTATAACCGATGAGCAAAGCCGCACCCTGATCAAAGTCGGCGAATATGCACGACACCACGGTTACGTCAGTAAAGAGGGTAGCAACTGTGGAATAGATTTTTTCATCGGCCAAGACGGCAGTCTTGTTGTAACTGAGATCAACGCTCGCTGGACTGGCGGGTTGTTTCCCGCGCAGATCCTCAGCCAGATTGATGTAAACGGACGAGATGCTGTTCCTTTCTTCGATATGGTGCTCATCAAAGAAAGAGAGGCCTATGTAGACTTTATCGAACGCCACCTGACGGGTGAGTCTGAAGGTGAATTCACCATGGTACCTATTGGTTTTGGCTGCTTCCCTGTACCTATTGACGGTCAGGATTACTTCTATTCTTGGCAAATGGTGATGGGCGATTTTGACGCCTTCAAACGGACTAAAAACCAAGAATTACCCGCGGGGGTAATGATCACCGCCGATATTATCAACCCTTACCAATGATTATTTCCGGTTCACATCACTGCGGGTCGGCCCGGCCCCGGCTCTAGCGAAACCCAAACGGCACGCATAAATCACCGGATCTATTCTTTGACCAATTAAGATGCCTAACAACCTTTTATTCACTAAGTTGCCTTGCTAACTGATAGAGGAACTCATAACCGCTATACAATGATGCTTTCCGCAGTCGCTCATCCTGACCGTGTATGCGCATGTCATTGCGATCTATAAACAAACCGGACACGCCGTAAGTGGGAATCCCCGCATTGCGCATCTTTGCACCGTCGGTAGCACCGGTCGACATAGTAGGCATCACTGTAATACCGGGCCACATCTCCTCGGTGACACTCTCTACAGCTTCCATAATCTCTTTCGTCAGAGGAGAAGGATCAGAGAGGCGTCCGCCACCTTGATAGGCGACCTCTAGGTTGGGGTTATCTACTACTTCGGTGAGTATACGCAAAACATCCTGAGGGTTTGATCCTGGCATCATGCGCACATTGACAGTAGCAACGGCTGTCTGCGGAAGTGCGTTTGAGGCATGTCCTCCATCAAGCAGTGTGGCGACAGCCGTTGTTCTTAACTGTGCATTCACCGCCGCCGAACTGCTGAGTCGTGCAAGTGCATCTTCTGGAATCGGCTCTTCGAGTAAGGCCCTGAAATCGGCCGCACGCTGTCCTGTGTTTATTTCAGCCTGTCTTTCAAAGCTGACCCGCATCACGTTGTTCAATTCCACCGGAAACTTGAAATCGCGAATTTTTAGCAACGCCTCAGCAAGATCATAAATTGCATTGTCATCCCGCGGCAGCGACGAATGCCCTCCAGGATTTCTGGCGGTAACTTGATAGCTAGCAAAGATCTTTTCGGCTATTTGAATGGTGTTGGCCAGCGGCTGGCCATCCTGTAGTAATCCGTATCCACCTTCGTTAATTGCCAAAGCACCACGGAGTAGTTCGGGATGGTTGTCTAGTAACCAGTAGATACCGTTGCTGCCTCCAGTTTCCTCATCGGAAGTAAGAGCAATGATGATATCCCGATTAGGTACAAACCCCTGCTGAAGAAACCGAATGAGATTGGCAGTAAATATAGCCGCCATCGCCTTGTCATCCAATGTGCCCCGGCCATAGTAGAATTCATCGTCCTCATTAAGCACAAAAGGGTCGAGGTTCCAGTCTTGTCTTTCCGCCTCGACAACATCAATGTGGGCCATCAAAATAATCGGCTCTTTCGCGCCGCTGCCATGAATACGGGCAACCAGATTGCCTTTATGCGGTAGAGCGCCACCGATGAAAATATCCTCGGCGGGCAAACCCGCGGCTTGCAACCAAGCCGCCATTCCCTCTACCGCAATGGTATTGTTTTGCTCTGATGCGGTGGTCTTGTATTCAACCAGTTCTTTGTAAATTTGATAGAGCAACTGGTTATCGTCCTCGGGAATAACTCGCTGGGCAAATGCGGTTGAGGCAAGAACAAGGCCGCAGGCCAGTGCTAGCAGATAGCTTAATCCGGTTTTCATATTTTTCTCTATCAGTTAAGAAGTCGGGAAAATTAAGGTCTGTAATGCTGCCACAGAGAAGAGAGTAATCCTAAATCGCATTTTCTCCAAATTCCAAAAGTACCCGGATTAGCGTTTTTTGTGGTTTAAAAGTTTAAATGACCGTTTTTGGTAGAGGTTGGCCAATGTCTGGCCGTATCGATATTGAAGACTCTTTTGAGTCGTTAGGCCGAAATTAGTGGTGCTACAAGTTCTTCTTAGCTCGCGGCTTGTTCAGCGGTTTTGTGTCTTTTATCATGCCACTTTCGCGATTTCTGACAGTGCACGCATGATACAAAAAAGGGTGGGGCAAATAGATCATGATCACCATTGAGACTAAGTGAATCGGAAAGAGTCTCATGTGATGATCGTTAATAAATCATCTTCATGTTTCGGGCTGATTCAAGTAGCTCATGGCAATCGCTGCGTGTGCTGCAATGCCGTAGGCCATACTTTCTTCATTTAATATCATTCGATTGGAATGGCAGGGTGCAGCCAGTGATGGGTCATCAGGTTTTACGCCTAGGAAAAACATTGCGCCCGGCCACCGTTCCAGCAGGTATGAAAAATCTTCCGCGCCCATCATGGGTGTCTTCATCGGTATGTAGGCACCTTCGCCGAATAGTTGTTCCAATGTTCCTCGGGCAAAGTCAACGAAATCAGGATGGTTAACTGTCACGGGGTACCCCAGTGACAGTTCAACTTCCGCCTCCATTTCATGCGCCATGGCGATTTGTGTTGCGATCCGCTTAATGCCTTCGTGTGCTTTAGCTCTAGAACGCTCTGATGTAGAACGCAATGTGCCGAGCATATCTACTGACTCAGGAATCACATTGCTGGTGGTGCCAGCCTCAATTTTTGTGGTGGTTAATACGACAGGATTGAAGGCGTTGATTCTGCTAACAACCATGTGTTGCAGTGCCTGGACGATCTCGCAGGCAACGGGTATCGGGTCCAAAGCATCGTGTGGCATAGAAGCATGGCCGCCTTTACCGGTCACTTTTATCTTCCAGGTATCGGCAGCTGCGAGAATAGGGCCGGGTCTGCCGGTAAATTTCCCGCTGTCCATCAGTGGTGTGATGTGTAGGGCAAAAATGGCGTCTGGTGAGTATGGTGCTTCAAACATCCCTTCATCGAGCACAACCTTGGCGCCATAGTAGCCTTCCTCTCCGGTCTGGAAAAAGAAGTCGACCGTGCCATTCACATGCTCTTTGTTTTCGTGGAGTAGCCGCGCTGCCCCGACCAGCATAGCGGTGTGTGCATCATGGCCGCAGGCGTGCATTTTGTTTGCGTTCCGGGAGGCAAAAGACAAATCGTTATCTTCGGGCATGGGCAGTGCATCCATGTCTCCTCGAAGCAGAATGCGAGGACCGTCTCCTTCACCCTTTAGCGTTGCTATAAGACTGGTTGTTTCTTTGGACGCGCGAATTTCTAGGCCAAGATCAGACAGTTCGTTTAATACCGCTGCTGTTGTTTCTGGCAGCTGGTTGCCTAGTTCGGGATTCGCGTGGATCTTTCTTCGCAGGTTGATAACGCCTGGAAGTATCTGATTAGCAGAAGCAAAAACGTCTATCGTCATCATGAATTCCTCAGTCGGTTGCTGGCAGATTCAAAAATTAGCGTGAGGCGCTTGTGGCCATTTTCCTCATAGTTGAACCTGATAGTAACACTTTAGGCAATCATGATCTGGTGGTGACAACTTCCATGACAGGGTTTGTCATTACATCCCCGATACGCGCCAAGGTAGAGACGAGGTCAACGGTAGCCAGACTTAAACCCAAGCTTTCGTCTTAGAGCGGCGAAAAATAAATTGCGACCGGTGTAGCCATCGCTCAAGCGAGCAGGGCGACTGCGGCGTAGCTAACCAATACCGGCTTGTGCGTTTGGCAGCACAAAATGTACTGCCGTTCTCATATTCAAGCGGATTAGCGCGTCTAAAACCTGATTACTTATACGGCTGCTTGCGTTTCCACCGATCAATATCGTCAAAACTGGTCTTAACGTTATCGATACTTTCCGCATGCTGCTCTGCCATAGACATCACGGTGAGATCATTGGTTTCGTTGCGATCGGCGATAAGGATCAACATCTCGCGCAGATCGTCACGCGTCACGGCATCCAGCGCTTCCAGCGCCTCGGAATTTCGACGCCAGTTTTCATCTTTCTTAAACGCCAGATAAAAGTAACGAGCACCGCGCTCGGCGACTGACTTGTCTTTGCTTACCAGGTCGGCTCGAACAGCCGCGCGAATTTGCTCGAGCTTTTCATCGGCGAGTTCATCAAACAGGGAAGGCAGTGTTGTCAAGAATGCTTCTGAGCGTTTGCGCAACTCATCAGCCGTGTAGTCAGCCGACTGGATGACAAACAAGGCAAACATATCCTCGTTAATTTCCGATGTGAAGCCGCCAGTGATGTAACCTAACTGCTGGCGAGTTCGTATTTCTGAAAAGTATAAATCCGCAAAGAAATTGCGAATCATGCCCGCGGCTGCGCGATTTTTTGCCGTTGCCTCGCCCAGTGAGAACGCTTGCCAATAAGCTGAGTTGTTCACTTTAAGCACATTGGCTGCGACAACAGAATCAAGTGTTGTCAGATCCAATGTCCGGTTTTTGTAGACATCCTTTTTGGCGATCGGCTTTAATTTAAGCCTCGACACCACGTTGCGGGCGACTTGCTCAGCTTCCAGCTGAGTGATATTGCCATAGGCCATCATTTCTACATTGCTGCGTTTAAACAGGGCTTTTGCAAATTTCTGAACATCCTCTAGATCTAGGTCTCTAGCCACTGCCAAGCGCTGTTCTGGCGTAAAGTAGTTTTCATAAAGCACCTTGCGCTGAATTTCTCGGGCCTGAATATAGGCATCAGCAAAAACAGCGTTTTCCAAGGCGCGCAGTTTGCGCTCTTTAATCGCTTCAAATCGGGCCTTGGGTAATTCCACCACCCGCATTTGCTTGAGCACATCGTCAACGAGGCTTTTGGCTGATTGGCTGTAACCGGAAACAGACAGCGTAATACCTTCGCTACCTGCACCAACATTGAGATTTAGACCCGCGACCGATGCGGTATAAGTCTGCTCGTTGATTATTTCGTTTAGCACACTGACATAGTAAGCGCGCAGCACCACATTTTTTAGCTCGCCCATGTCCTTGGTCTGCCGCAAACGAATCTGGTAGCTAACCTGGGGGCGCTCAAAGGCGTTATCCTGCGCGTAGTAGAGTTTCAGTCCAGCCTCGTCGATAACTTTGACCGGCGCATCAGCGAGCTGGTCGACATTGCTGGGCACAAACTTGTTAGCTGCCGGCAGACTCAATGCTGCGATTTCATCAGGACTATTGAACGCTGCCAGCTGAGCATCGGAAAATGCTTGCAGACTATAACGCACCCCAAATTGATCTTCGGTGAGGTCGGTCGGCACTCCCTTAGCCTCCAGGGTGGCAATCATATTTTCGACTCGTATGGCTTGCAGTATTTCGAAGTACTGATCAGCATCCGACGCTTCCCAAAGGTAGGCGATGCGCGCGGCATCTTGGAGTGAGTAATGTATGGCGTTGTTGGCCAGACTAATTGCGCGGCCAGTCCCTTCGCCTTTGTTGTCGAAAAGTTCGTTCAGGCGGGCCATGGTGGCACGTTCTTGAAACAAATATTCAGGATAGTCCGATTGGCGTAGCATTTCGGCGCTGGCGAAAGTCGCCTCCATCACATCTTGCCAGTGATCGGCGCCTTTAGGCGTCAACTCAATTTCAATGTAAAACATGCTGTAGTCTTTGGTGGCTTTATAGGACCCGCCACTCAGCGCGGTCGCCAGCCCCTCATTCTTCAAGTGCGATAACAGGCTGCCTTCGCCTTCGTAACCAAGCATAAATCCAATCAGGTCATCCGGTTTGCTACGATACATGGCGCGCGTGCCGCGCACTGGGAAGGCAAGGCTTAGCTTACGTAAATCCTTAACCGGCTCGACCAGTGCCAAGCTGGGCGCGCGGGATTGATCAATGAGATCGGTGCTGTAATCAACAGGTGCGATGTTCCGGTTTTCTATGGCGGCAAAATATTGCCTGGCCCACTGCTCCATTTGATCAAGACTATTGTTGGAGGTCATTGCCAAAGCCATTTGATTGGCACTGTAGTAGCGTTCGTAGAAGGACATAAATTCCTGCCGATCAATACCCTCGAGGCTCTTCAGATTGCCAATCGAGAAGTGGTTCTCCGGGTGCTTTTCATCAACCAAGGTGCGGAATATTTCCTGCTGTCGCCAGTTATCACTCTGCAGATTCTTTTCAAACTCTGAATCAACGGCATTCATCTCCCGTTCCGTGTAGTCGGCGTTAAACAACGGCGAGATGAAAAACTGGGAAAATCGATCCAGTGCGCCTTCAAAAGCTTGGTGGCTGATTTCAAAGTGATAGTTGGTGTGATCACCGGAGGTGTAGGCATTACTGTAACCACCGTTGCTCTTCAGATAGTTGCCATATTCACTTTCGCCCGGAAATTTTTCACTGCCCAAGAACAGCATGTGCTCAAGAAAGTGTGCCAAACCAGCGCGATCTTCCGGGTCGTTGTAAGAACCGACCCAGGCAACCAAGCTGGCTGAGGATTTGTTGAGATCAGGGTCAGACAACAGGACAACCTTGAGGCCGTTATTCAGGGTTAACATCCGATATTCGGATTTGTCGGTCGCGGCTTTATCCGGCAACTGACTCAAATCTGCAAGAGAAAAGGTCGTCCAGGAAAGGAGTGCCAGAAACAGGATTAGCGTGCGGTTCATTGTGGTGGCCTTAATGTTTTTTTCCAAAACAGTGATTATAGGTAAGCGGGCCCTGCAGGCAAGGCATCAGCTCGGTGTTTCGGGCAATTTTCGCCTGCCGGCGATAGGGCGAGTGTTTGATGAGATTAATGTACGTTTGATACGCCCGACTAGATCTCAGACATCCAGCGAAGATAAGGAAAATGAGCCACATGTTCTGAATGACGGTCAAGTATGGTCATTGACTGCCTCGATGCTGATCTGCCGCTGCAGATTCTGCGAGCAATTTGTTGTCGCTTCGATCGATTTTTGTCTTTGTTCCAGCTTACCCTCAGCTAGAGTAACCTATTTGGGAATTAGCAGGAAAGTTTACCTGTCGTTCAGTTGACTGTAGCCTTACGTCCTATTGTATTTAACTGGGCATGGTGTGTGTCACAGAGGTTGGTAACACTGTTGAATAAATTCGACTCAGACAGAAGCCTTGATCGCTTTGCGGTTTTAGATGGACAACTAGTTTTTGGGGAATCTTATGATATTTAAACCTGTAAAAAATCTAGCACCAAAACATCTAACGCCAGAACAGATAGAAAACTACAACCGCCAGGGTTTTGTTGCGCCACTCAAGTTGTTCGATGGTGAGGATGCACGCCTTCAGCGTAATTACCTGGACGGGTTATTGCGGCAGTTTCAGTATGCCGGACGAGATGCTTACGAGATCAACGAATATCACCATTGCTGCCAAGGTATCTATGACGTGGTGACCAATCCACGTCTACTAGACTATGTGGAAGACTTATTGGGACCCAACATCGTTTGTTGGGGGTCTCATTATTTTTGCAAAATGCCGCATGATGAACGTGAGGTACCGTATCATCAGGACGCAGCATACTGGCCTTTCAAACCAGCTAACGCAGTTACCGCATGGATTGCCATCGATGATGTTTTGCCTGAAGCAGGACCCATGTGTTACTTGCCCGGCAGTCACTTGAACGGCAGACTAGCATGGCGCCGCCGAAGCGAAAATGTGCTGCTAGAATTGGAGACAAAAGACTATCAAACGCTCGCCGACCCGTGGCCCGTAGTTCTAAACGCGGGCGAGACTTCATTGCACACAGATTTGCTTGTGCATGGATCGGCATCGAACACTTCAAACCACCGTCGCTGTGGCTTGACCATCCGGTATGTGTCGACTGACGTGTGGGTAAAGAGTGAAAAACATATTGGGTGGACTCAGTCTGCCATCCTTTGTCGGGGTGAAGATGCAAGCGGTCGTTGGCCCAATAACCCACGACCTGATCGTGAAGAATTCGGCCCTAAAGCACTGGGGGTTGGGTAGTCATCTTTAAAGAAGGCATCAGCATGAGGTAATGCTATTACGAAAACACAGACGTAAAAAAATTGGCTATTTTGTTTGCGTTGGGTTGAAGGTGTCCTGCTCTTCTGCTGCCGCTTCGAACCAGACTTTCGCTACCTTTCCTGCATATGGTGCGTACTCGTAGCGGCAGGGTTGTTCTGTTAGTCTGGGATCGTTCTCTGCTTCAAGGATTGCCATGAGGCGCGTTTCTAGTTCTGCTCGTATTGGCTCATAATTTGGATCGTCAGCAACATTAGTCATGTAGTCGGGATCAGCGTTTAGATCGTAAAGTTCTTCCCGAGGGCGTTTGCCAAACGCTAATTGGTAGAGAGGTTCTACATCGTGTTCCTCACGGTGGGTGACCAGCCATGCCTTAGTGGGGCTGGCGTCCATATCCCGTAACGTCGCGAAGGTGTCGTGAGTCAGGTCTTCTATCGAAGGTGCTGGGCGATCGGATCCATCCTCCAACCCTAACGGGTCACCCATAGGCCAGCGGTCGGGTTCAAAGTTCACGATGTAAATGAAATCGGCTGTACGAATTGAACGCTGCGGATAAGGCAGCATACCTTTCCTTGCATGGGCAATGTGCCGCTCGCGCCCAGTTACAACATGATCGCGTTCAGGTTCAATCTGACCATCTTCTTCACTGAATAGCAGTGGCAGGATGCTCTTTGCCGTCATGCTTTTTGGTGGACTCATGCCACCTGCGGCACAGAAAGTAGGGCCCAAGTCCATCAGGTTAACAAAGTCTTCTATGATTCTGCCGGGTCTAATTTTGTCAGGCCATCGCGCCGCCAGTGCGACTTCGCAGCCAATATCATAAAGATTGCATTTCGCACGTGGCATGCCGGGAATACCATGATCCCCGCTGACCACAAGTAACGTGTTGTCTAACAATCCGTCATGCTCGAGCTCTTGCAGTAACACGCCTAGGCCTGCATCCGTGGCAAGGCATTCGCCAAGATAGTCCGCGGCATCCTCCCGCACATCGTGCACGTCAGGCAAGAAGCCTGGCATACGTCCCTTTAGTTGGTCTGGGTCGAGACCCCACAATGTTTTTCCTGAGCCGCGCTCCCAGGTTCGATGCGTGTTGGTCGGTCCCCACCAGTAACAGAACGGCTGTCCATTGGGCACGGCATCCAGAAAGGCTCTGACGTTGGCACGGGTTTCCTCATAGAGACTTTGTTTTGCTTGTTCGATGCCGGCTTCGCCTTCGCCGAAATCATCGGCATTTTGGGTCACCCAGTGTGAAAACTGATTGAAATTGTATCCGGCGGGATTATATGCGGTGCGTTTCGCCCCCATAGGTGCATTCATGGTCATGCCTGGACTCCACACCTTGTAGGTATGACCTATAAAGTAGTTGGCATGAGCCTCTAGGGCGAGTGGAAATGTTGGGATGCTCTCATCCCACTGCGCACCCATCAGGATTGCACCTAACCCCGTTTGCCAGAAGTACTGACCGGCTAGTATAGAACTGCGGCAAGGCGTGCATGATGGTGCAGGCACCAAAGCGTTCAGAAAAAGCGCACCTTCGGCAGCGACTCGGTCAAAGTGGGGTGTTTGGATGAGTTCGTTAAGCCCGCCCGTGGGTTGGTGTTTTGCGTATGCACTAGCGTATCGGCCCCAGTCATCTGCAAAAGCAAACACAATGTTGGGTTGGCCTCCCGGCGAAGATGTCTTCACAGTTAAAACCCGTTTAGTTTGGTTGCTTCAGTTCATTATGGCTTGATTGATCCAGGCGTGCATTATGAAACCATCAGAGAATTTTAGTGCATCCCTTTCGTTGGCGCGTGTGCCGACTGGAAGTTGGGCTAGGTCTCAAGTTTTGCGCAGCTTTCTCAGCTGAAAGTCACCGGATCATCGTCAAACGAACTGAGGTCATCACATCTTGCTAACGGAGTTGTCGGCACGTCGTGGCATAAATCGGTGCCGGTTTGCAAAAAACCTCAAGACGAAATCTGTTCACATTAAGGAATTAACCTTGGGATGAACTTAGTCATGCCTTGGATCGGTCCAACCTCTCCGGCATAAACGACGCCTTTGCGATCAACCGTGACACCCTCTCCCATGGAGCCAAGGCCACCCATACCGGACCCGCGCTTGGAATCATGTGCCCTCACATAATAAAGCACTTCTCCGGTACGCGCATTTCCGACACGCAGCCCCTTCTGCCAACCGGGATTGTAATTTTCATCTGACTCAGAATCGATGGCATACAGCATGTCGGTTTTGGGATCGATAAACAGACCGCTAATGCGGCTGAACTGATACCAAGTATCGAGATGCTCTCCGTTTTGAGTGAAAATTTGAATACGACTATTCCCACGGTCCGCGACAAATAGTCGACCCTGCGAATCCATCGCTAGCGAGTGAGGCGAGCGAAACTGTCCATCCTCAAAACCGAACTCTCCAAAGCTCTTGATGAAGGTGCCGTCTGGCTCAAACATTGAGATACGACTCTTCGCCGTTGGACCTGCCTCGTTCTGATATTGAGCACCGTGTGTGTCACCCACATAAATAGTTCCATTCGGTGCAATCAGCACATCATTGGGCGCATCGAAATGGGTGGGCGGATCTCCCGTTTCGCCCGGCGTTCCCAGCGTCATCAAAAGTTCACCCTGTGGACTGAACTTCAGCACGACATGCCCCTTGCCGGCTGCTGAGGGATTCTCTGCGAGTTCGCGGGCATTCGCAGCGCGCGCATCGGCCACCCAAATATTACCTTCGCTATCAATATCTATTCCATGGGGCCAGATTATCTGACCGGCGCCAAAGCTCTGGACAACGTTGCCGTCTGGATCCAGTTTAACCATTGGATCTACATTGGAAGTCGCGCAGGAATTTGTACCACAGCGATCACCAGCCCAAACATGAATGCCATCGATATCAATATTAACCGCACTAACTGATCCCCAGCTACGACCGTCTGGCAGAGTGCCAAAATTACGCTGAGTTTCATAAGGATTCGGCAAATGGTTGATTGGCTTCTGGTTGGCATGCGCTGCTGGCTGGATTGCACCTGGACGCGCAGGCTCGGCCATAGCGTTGGTGGAAAGCAACGACAATGCGACACTCGCCACACCTACGGTAAAAAGGAAACGCGCGCCGATGTTGGTTTCAGTTTTATAGGTCTTGTTCATTTTCCACCTCGTAGAAAGCTATGTTTAACGCTTGAATTTACTTCATGGGAAAGTCTGCTTTCGGTTTCGCGTGCAAACTTTTACTCAGCTACTCGTATCGACAAACTATGATCTAGGTGGTGAGTAGTGTCTGACAGGAACATTCTTATTTATAAGTCTGAAAATAAAACACATTTTTTGAAGAAGGGTCAAGTATCGTAATTGCTGGATATTTGTAGTTTCTAGGTGGGCTCTCGCAATTTTCCTTTGGAAAATGCTGCCGCTGAGCGATCTGGGTTATCTCCCCATTTTGCGCTTCGCGCAAAATGGTGGCCGGAGGCGACCCTGTTTCCTCTTGTTAGCTCCAATCCAGTGATCAGGTACGATATACCAATAGCTTACGCAAAGTCAGTTCACTGTCAAAGACATCTTTTTGTCTAGTGTTTTGTCTACTGTGTAATCTTCACCCTTTTAAAAGCTGCTCACCTTTAGCCACGCCTAACAGCAGCCCATTGCTAATTGAGGGTGGGAAAGTTTAGAAGTGGTAGCAATAGGCCGTTAGGCAGGTAGCCATGCCGGGGCCGTAGTATATGTAAGAGGTGGTCGGAGATTTTGACAGGGTTAGAGGTTGTAAAGTTAAGAGGCATAGTGACTGGGTGACCTCTGCAGTTCCTTAGTCATGCACCCATCCGCCTATACGATATTTGACCATTGCTTCTTCAGACAACGACCATAAAAAGCATAATCGCATTAGGCTACTTGACGTGACCGCAGGTAGAAAGCGGCACGCGATACCACAGGGTCGGATTGATCTGCTCAAAGGTAGATACGGGTCCGCGTTCCTGTACGCAGGTAATATTCCCAAAACCATCGTTCGTCTTTATTAACAGTTTACCGTCACTGCCTTGAACGACCTGCGTACTTTTCCGGGTTACGATGGTTTGAATAGCTTCAGCTCGGTAGTATTTTGACGCCCCGTCGCCGTTTTCATTGTCTCCTTGGTTGGGAAAGTCTTGGGTTGAAAAAGTCTTGTAGGAAGGAGTTGTCGAATCGGTGATGTTAGGTAGCAGTGCTTTGGCCTCAGATATCCATGCTCGGATACGAGGTTTTGCAGCGAGTCGCGACGATGGTTGCTGCTCAAGTTCGGTCAAAGGTTGTTCTAGCATGGCGTCGATCGGCGTTTCTATTAGTGTCTGAATCGGCGCTTCAGTAGGGGTTTCAACGAATGTTTCTATTAGCTGCTCGAGGGGAGGGTCCACTGGCGTTGTTGATTGTTGTTCGACGACAATCTGCGGTAGTAACCGAAGCTTGAGGCTTGCCGGTTTTATCGTCACCCCAAAATCAAATTGTACACCTGCTAACAATATTAGATGAAAGCCGGTCACTACAGCAAAGATGATGCAGAAACGTTTGGTTGTGGTTGCTTGTTTAGAATCCGCGGGCGGAACTTCTTCAATTAGAGCTTCTATGTTTTGAGAAGCTAAGTCCGCAATCTGTTCAGATATTTCCTCAAAAGATGCTTCACGCGTGAGTTCATAGATGATGGACATGAGGCTTAGAGCGACGTAAATCGGCAGAGTTCCGTTGAGGATAGTAATTTTAAAGCGCATTTACTCCGAATTTCAAAAGTACCCCAATTGGCCTTTTTTGAATTTGAAAGTTTGAATGACAGTCTTTCGGTAGTGGTTGGTCAATGTCTCAATAGCTAATGATCTAGTGTCTTACAGGCAGCCGGGGTGCTCACTTAGGAAATTTAAAAGTTGGGCAGAGGTGATTTGGCTGTTTGTCCAGGCATAATTTAGGATTGGATAGCTGTCGCTGGTTTCGTCGGTGGTGGTTGCGACCTAGGCGGCCCCCTTGTGTGATCGAGGATCTTTTGGACTATGTCTGGGTCAATGATCCGAAGGCGGCCCCGTCCGATGACACACATGGTGCCGCCACACAACGGGCACACGGAAATCCGAAGGCAGCCCCATCATCTTAAATACTCCTTTGAGCGGTTCGCCGCTGCGACGCTGAGCCCAGGTCAGCGGTGCGATTAATTCA